>MDTC01246073.1_pt1 | contig 16324 bp, 15 predicted proteins | sample 811181 | NCBI WGS metagenome assembly MDTC01 (sample SAMN05326644, study PRJNA326480) | marine metagenome | isolation source: seawater | place: Pacific Ocean: North | collected 2011
ATGTAATGGATGGGGATTTTGTTCCTAACTTAACTTTTGGGCCACAATTTATTTCAAATGTTCGCCAATATTCAAAGAAGACCTTTGATGTGCATCTAATGATCAATCGTGTTGGAAAATTTCTTGATGACTATGTCAAAACTGGCTCAGATATAATTACTTTCCATTTAGAAATAGATGAGAATATAAAAGAATTAATTTCTAAAATTAAAACAAATAATATTAATTGTGGAATTGCAATTAAGCCAGCAACACCTTGGGAAGAACTTAAACCTTATTTGAATGATATTGATCAAATTATAATTATGACTGTTGAGCCAGGCTTTGGTGGCCAAAAATTTATGGATGATCAATTATTAAAAATAACACAACTAAAAGATTATATTTCAAATAATAATTTCAATATTAATTTAGAAGTTGATGGTGGTGTAAATTTTGAAACAGGGAAAAAATGTGTGGAAGCAGGAGCTAATATTTTAGTTGCAGGATCATTTTTGTTTAAGCAAAATGATTTGACTAAAGCAACCTCTGAATTGTTTGATTATTTTAATTAATGTTTAAATACAAGAATGCTCTTATTTCTGTTTTTGATAAAACTGATGTTGAATTAATAGCAAAATTTTTGATAAAAAAAAATTTTAATATTTATTCAACCGGTGGTACATCAAAAATCCTAAAAAAACTGCAAATACCTTATCATGAAGTTTCTGAATATACGGGTCAAAAGGAAATTTTAGGAGGTAGGGTTAAAACCTTGCATCCAAAAATATTTGGTGGATTACTTAGTACTCAATCTAATAAACATCAAAAAGAATTAAATAAAGAGAAAATAATTAATTTTGATTTATTAATTATTAATCTTTATCCATTTCAAGAGACTTTAGAAAGAACCACAAATTCAAAAGAGATTATTGAGATGATTGATATAGGTGGTCATAGCTTGATTAGAGCAGCCATTAAAAATTATGAGAAAACTTTGACGATTGTAGACCCTAAAGACTATAAGCTATTCATTAAAAATTATCGAAACATTAATAACTATAACAAGAAACTTGCCATTAAAGCAATGAGGTTAATTACCGAATACGATATTGCAATATCAAAATGGTTTGAAGGAAATGAGACAAAACAATATCCATTACGCTACGGGGAAAACCCACAACAAAAAGCAATTGCCCTGATTGATAAAGGTATAATCTCGCAGTTAAGTGGCGATAAACGATTAAGTTATAACAACCTTCTAGATTTAGATGCAGCTATAAATATTGTTTATGGATTTAAAACAAAAAAACATACATGTACAATTATAAAACATAATATTCCTTGTGGCGCCGCAATCAAAGATAGTCAAATTTCCTCATTTAACAAATCTCTATCAGGAGACCCCTTAAGTGCATTTGGTGGAATAGTTGCTTTCAATCAAAAATTAGACATTAATACTGCAAAAAAAATATCAAAACTCTTTTTTGAAATAGTCGCGGCTCCAAATTTTGAAAAAGGAGTAATAGAAATTTTAGGGAAGAAAAAAAATCTTAGAGTCTTAAGAGTTAAGCATATAAAACAAAAAATAGAACAGCGCTCAATTTTTGCAGGAACTCTGCTACAGGAGGCAAATGTAAATCCTATAAATATTCAAAAAATTAATGGTAAAAATTTACTAAACAAAGAACAATCGAATTTTTTTATAAATGTCCTAAAGTCAGTAAAATCTAACGCGATAACTATTTTTGATAAAGATTCATTGCTCTCACAATCAGGAGGACAAACATCTAGAATAGATGCTCTTGAAAATTGTATAAAAAAATTGAAATCGAAACATCAAATTAAAAAAAATCAAAAATTATTTTTATTTTCCGATGCCTTCTTTCCTTTTACTGACTCAATTAAATGCATTATAAAAACAAAGTTAAATATTGATTGCTATGTCCCAATGGGTTCATTAAATGATGAAAAAATTAAAAATTACGTAAAAAAGGTAAACCTTAATTATTTTAGTATAAATAATAGGCATTTTAAACATTGATTGAAATTTATAAAAGAAAACCACCTTTAAAAAAATTTATACCAATGTTGAGATACCAAAATATGAAATTTACTAAAAAAATAAATTTAGAAATATTGGATGATTTTTTTTTCAAATTCCCTGAAGAGAAAAGAGGTAGGAAAAAATTTCTACTAAAAGAAATAATGAATGCTAAGACAATATTATACGATCAAGTATTTAAAAAAGCCCATAAAATTAATGCTGATTGCCTTGGATCTATTATTGAAAAAGTAATTGAAAAAGATGTAACTATTACTGTCTCTTTTTTTAAAAAAAAAAATGTCTGATTTAAAACCACTCTTTGTTGATTTAGATGGGACAATTATTGAAGAAGATTTATCCAATTTAGCTTTTTTAGAATCAATCAAGAAAAATCCATTATACACTCTAATTTATGTAATATTGTTTATTTTCTTTGGTAAGGCTTTTTTAAAAGAAAAAATATCAAAAAATTTTGAAGTACCAGTTCAAAAGTTAAAATTTAATACAACTTGTTTGGAATATATAAAAAACGTTAAAAAAAGACATCGAGTTGTTTATTTGATTTCGGGTAGTCATCAATGTCTTGTGAATCAAATTAATAATCATACAAAAATTTTCTTTGAGGCGTTTGGAACTGATAAGAATTTTAATATGGTTGGCATTAACAAAGTAAAATTTATAAGAGAAAAATTAAAATTTAATGATTTTGATTATATTGGAAATAGTAAAAAAGATTTACCTATTTGGGATTACACTAAATTCTCCATATTTACAAACGTATCGGATGATCTTAGAAAAATAATTAATTTAAAAAAATATCCAAATCTGGAAATTAAAAAAAAGTTTGATTGGTTATAATGTCTATTGATACTAATTTTCTGATATATTTTATTCTATAATAAGAACTAAAATAATGGAAAATTTATTAAAAAAAAAGAAAGATACGCACTAATTATTATAACGATTATAATTCTATTTTACTTGCTTTAATGATGTACTCAAACCAACAATTTATAAAAGCTTCAAACTTAATTGAAAAAAAAAATTATTCTGAAGCAATTACAATTTTAGAAAAATTATTTAAAAAAGATAAAAATAATAAAGATTATCTTACTAGAATAATTTTTTGCTATTTCGAATTAAAAAAATATCAAGAGTCAATTATTTTTATGAAATATTTACAAGATTTAGATCCGACGAATATTCAAAATTATTTTAATCTTGGCTATTGTTATCAAATAAAAGGAGATTATGTTTCAGCAAAAAAAAGCTATTTAAAGATTATAGAAATAGATAAAAAAAATGTTCAAGCCTATCTTACTTTAGGCTCAATGTTAAAAAATATAAATAAATTTGATGAGGCATTAGAAATTTATAAAGTAGCAATTTCTGAAAAAATTTATTCTAATAAAATTTATACAAATATCTCAAGTGTTTATATTGAATTAAAAGAGTATTTAAGAGCATTAGATTTTGCGAACAAAGCACTGAGTTTAGATGCTAATGATTATTTAGCTCTTAATAATTTAGGTGTTATATATATTAATCAAAAAAAATTTGAAGAAGCAATCAAATACCTTAATTTTGCTCTCAAAATAAAAAATCAGGACCCCTTAGTATATTTAAATTTAGGAATATTTTATAAAAACCAAAATAATGAAGCTGAAGCAATTAAATATTTTGATAAATGTATATCCTTAGACAATAATTATAGTGATGCGCATCTTTATAAAGCTTTAATTCATCTATCTAATAATAATTTCATTGAAGGGTGGAAGGGTTATGAAAATAGATGGCTCAAGCAAAAAAAAAATGTATCTAGTAATCTTCCTTTATGGTCCCCAAATAAAAATTTTAAACATATTTTAATTTGGGGCGAACAAGGTCTTGGGGAACAAATTTTATTTAGCTCTATAATCAAAGATCTTGAAAAAAATTTTAAAAAAATAACATTAATCGTTAATATAAAGCTAAAAAAAATACTCCAAGAAGCTTTTAACAATATTGAGGTATTATCATTTGATGATGATTGGAGCTCAAATAAAGCAGACTGTCAAATTCCTCTAGGATCACTGGGGTATTTTTATAGAAACTCAAAGAATGATTTCCCATTATCAAAAAAAATTTTAGAAATTAATTTTAAGCAGCAATATTTTCCAAAAAAAAAATTACGGTGTGGTCTTTCATGGAAAAGTGTAAATTCAGTAGAAAGTGACTCAAAGTCAATCAATTTAAACGAACTTAAGAATATTTTAAAACTAAATGAATATATCGATTTTTATGATATCCAATACACTGACGAGAATAAAAATTTAAAATTATTAAAAGAAGAGGGTTTGGAAATAAATAAAATTCCTGGTTTAGACCCATTCAATAATTTGTATCATTTATCAGAAGTCATTTGCTCAATGGATTTTATTGTTACTATTAGCAATACTACAGCACATTTATCAGCATCATTAGGAGTTCCAACTTTTGTTTTATTATCAAAAAATATTGGAAAACTATGGTATTGGTCAAATAATATCAATGATAAAAATTTATGGTATCCTAATGCTAAAATATTTAGACAAAAAACACAGGGAGTTTGGGAACACCCCACTAATGATTTAGAAAAATTTATCTTTAAATATTTAATTAATTTATGAAAGACTTAATTGAAAAAGGAAGAATATTATTTGAAAAGAAAGATTATACTAATTCTTTAAATATATTTTTGAGTCTAGATAAAGATAACCCCAATAATACTAATATTCTAATTTTTATTGCTTTAAACTTCATGCTTCTAAATCGCTTTCAAGAAGCAATAGAAACTTTAAATAAAATTTCAAGTTTAAATAATCAATTTCCTGAGTGTTATTTTAATCGGGCGATATGCTACTCACAATTAAAAGAGTATCAAAAATCAATTGATGATTATAAAAAAGCTATACAATTAAAGTCTAATTACCATCAAGCATACATTAATTTGGGTGTGCTTTTGCAAGATTTAGGAAAATTTGATAACGCGATAGATGTTTATAAGATTGGACTACAAAACTTAGAAAATAAATTAGATTGTTACATAAACTTATCTGGGGTCTATAAACTCAAACACGATACGGAAATGGTTAAGAAATACGCATTAAAGGCATTGGAAATCGATGACCATCATATTTTTGCCTTAAACAATCTTGGAACAAGTTTAATTGATGAGGGAAATTTAGATTATGCAATTACAGTTTTAAGAAAGGGAGTAGGCATTAATTCAAATTTTGCGATGTTATACAATAATCTTGGTATTGCTTATGAGCTTAAGAGCGATTATCACAAGGCAATTTTTTATTATGAGTCAGCAATTAAAATTCAAAATGATTATCACGATCCATATTTTAATATCTCACAAATTCAACTTTCAAATAATGATTTCAAAAATGGGTGGGTCAATTATGAACATCGTTGGGAAAAAACTGAAAAAAGACCAACGAAAATTGATTTTATAAAACCCAAGTGGAATCCCTCTTTAGGCTATAAAAGATTGCTTGTATGGGGTGAACAAGGAATGGGAGAACAAATATTGTTCAGTTCTATTTTGAGAGATTTAAACGATAAATTTCAATCAGTTTTATTAATGGTTGATGAGAGACTATGTAAAATTTTTCAAGAGGCTTACCCGCATATTACAGTGCTCAGTAAAAAAGAAAAAATTGATGAAAATTTATTTGACTACCACTTATCACTAGGTTCGCTGCCAGCCTATTTTAGAACTGATATTAATGATTTTAGCAATCATCAAATTTTAAATTTACAAAAGAAAGATTTAAGATTTGATAACCCTAATCCAAAAAAACTAAAATGTGCTATATCATGGATAAGCGCCAATCCCTACGCTGGGAAGGCAAAATCAATTTCTTTGGAAAGTCTTAAAGATATTTTATTAAATCCTCACATAGATTTTTATGATATTCAATATACTAATGAAGATTTAGAAATTAAAAAATTTAACGATGACCACGGCGTCTCTATAAAACAAATTAAAGATTTAGATAAGTTCAATGATATTTATCAATTAACTCATTTTATTAATTCTTGTGATTTTGTTATTACAGTAAGCAATACAAATGCCCATTTAGCCGCCTCTATTGGGAAACCAGTTTATCTTTTACTCTCAAAAGAAAGAGGAAAATTTTGGTATTGGGATAATATCCAAAATGGAACAAATTTATGGTATCCATCTGTTAATATTTTTAAACAATTGGTTGCAGGGGATTGGAGCAATCCTATTACTGATTTAAATAATCAAATCAAAGTTGACTATCAAATCTGAAAAGCAATAATTGCTTGAATTTAACTCGTCTTCAAATAAGCTGATTAGATGGTTAAAATATTTGTTGGTTACGACACTAGAGAAGATATTGCTTACCAAGTTTGTGAATATCAAATTAAAAAAGTCACTCCTAATGCAGAGGTAAGTCCACTTAACCTAAAAGATTTAAGAAACGATGGGCTATATTGGAGAGATGAAGATAAACTTGGCTCTACAGAATTTACATTTTCTAGATTCTTAATTCCAGAAATGATGAATTATAATGGTTGGGCACTATTTTGTGATTGTGATATTTTATTTATTGAAGATATATCAAAGCTTTTTGCACAAGCCAAAGAAGAATATGCCGTTATGTGTGTTCAACATGACTACACCCCCAAACCAGGCATAAAAATGGATGGTAAAGAACAAACAATTTATCCTCGAAAAAATTGGAGCTCTTTAGTCTTGTGGAATTGTGGTCACCCTAGTAATAAAATTGTAACTAAAGAATTAGTTAATGATCCTGACACAACAGGAAAAGTTCTTCATCGTTTTAGTTGGTTGAAAGATGAAGAAATAGGATCAATTAATCATGAATGGAACTGGCTTGTAGGTTGGTATAAAGAACCTGACGATGGGAAACCATTAGGTATTCATTATACTGAAGGTGGGCCTTGGTTTAAAGATTACAGAAATTGTGAATACAATGAACCTTGGAAAAAAGCTCTTCAAGGTATGATGGATAATAATTGATGTTAATTCTATTATTAATATTAACCTTTATTTTGATAATCTCTTTTTATTGCTTTACAAAACCAACTCTGATTGAAAAACAAATTAGATAACCATTTTGGGAATTTTGCATCTTTTGAATGACAAAAAGAATTTTATACAAGTCAAAGAATTATTAAGACTGATAACCAGTTACATATTTATTTATAACTAAAAGTAAAAAAAATTATGAAAAAAAAACTTAACCTTTTATTTAAAAATATTATCTAGTAAGAAATGTGCGGTATTAATGGAATCATAAGCTTCTCCAATCAAAGTTTTGATCAAGAAATTCATTTAATGAATAAAAACCTTGAACATCGAGGCCCTGATGGGAGTGGAGTATTAAAATTTAAAAACTTATATTTAGGACACACTAGGTTATCTATACAAGATTTAAGCACTAAAGGATCCCAACCGATGTCAAATGATGGTAATACATGGATTATTTATAATGGTGAGATTTATAATTTTAAGGAAATTAAAATAGAATTGGAAAATATTGGATATAAATTTTACTCTGAGACAGACACTGAGGTAATACTAAATAGCTATAAAGAATGGGGAGAGGAATGTTTTCTTAAATTTAATGGAATGTGGGCGTTTGCCATCTTAGATAAAAAAAAAAATGAACTAACCATATCTAGAGATAGATATGGTGTAAAACCGTGCTATATATTCAAAAATTCAAATAAATTTATTTTTTCCTCTGAGATTAAACCTATTTTATCTATTACCAACGAGGCTTTAGACCCAAACAAAAGACTATTAAGAGAGATTCAATTAGAACGTTTTTTTACAACTTCATATAATAGTATCGATATTCTAGAACCGGGTCATTTATTGAAAATCAACCTATCTATTACTGATTTTGAAAAAAAAAGATGGTGGAAGGGTCTTAATCATTTAAATGAAATAAGCCCTAAGAAAAATGATGTTACAGAACAGCTAAAAGAAAAACTCTCGAAGGCTGTAAATAGGAGACTTGTATCAGATGTTAAAATATCAACCTCTTTAAGTGGAGGATTGGACTCTTCAATTATATTTAGAGAACTTAACCAGAATAAATCTGAAAATGTGAGTCTGAATCCTTTTGTAGTAAAATATGATACTAATATCACTTTTGATAGGGCAATAAATTTTGCAAATCAATTAGGTAAAAATCCGATCATTGTAAACGGCGATAAAACATTAGATATCAAAGAAATTTTGAATACTTTTGGATCAATCGAAAAAAAAGAGTTTTATTCAAAACAACTTGAGCTTTACAAAGCACAAAAACAAAATGGATTTAAAGTAAGCATAGATGGGCATGGTGCTGATGAATGTCTTGGCGGGTATGTTGATAATCTTAAAGATATTTCTATTTCTTTACACAATAGTTTGGTTGATTCCTTTGCTAGTATTCATGCGATTGAAGGCAATAATTTGGATAAAATTATTAAAAATAATTTTTTAACTAAAATTGATTATAGAATAAATACCTTTTTGGATAATTTTTTCGATTTAAGTTTACAAGATTATTTTTATTCTAAACCTAATCCAAAACTACTGCCCTCAAAATCTTTAGAAGAAGATATGAAAGAACTGAGTAGTTTAGAATTTAGCATTCAGAGTCTCTATATAAAATCGCATTATGGTTTTCTTCAATGGCTTTTAAATAAATGGGATAGAGCATCAATGAGACATTCAATAGAAATACGCTCCCCCTATTTAGACTGGGAATTTTTTCAATACGCTTTAAGCATTCCCGGACATTGGAAAGTAAACAATGGAAGAAATAAAGCTATTCTTAGAGATGCTTATTCAGATGAGATTCCTGAGGAAATAATCAATGATCGACAAAAACAAGGGTTAATTAGTGATAGCCAAGAAGACTACTACTCTATCATTTTAAACAATTTTAGAGATGATAAAAAATTTATGGAAAGTAATTGCTGGGATACGAAAAAAATACTTAATGATATTGATAATAACGCTGTCATGAATATTAGAAATGACGAAATTAAAAAAATTTTAGCTTCAACCGCCTTCGAAAAAGGTATGGAAAATATGTTAATCAAAAAATTAGATGACAAAACAATTGTCTCCGAAAACTTTAATCTTTTGAGCAATTAGTATTTTTATTATTCAAAATTAATTCATCAATTTTATGATTTAAATTTTTAAGTGGTGTCGACCAATCATCTAATTTTTTTTGTTTGAGGATCTTTGTATTTTGATACCAAATATAATCACTTTCAAAATCAAAAAACCGCCAATCTGGTGAATATTGAGCCAAGACAATAGTTGGAACCCCTAAGGCACCAGCTAAATGAATCACTGTAGTAGATATTGATAATATCAAATCACATTTAGATATTAATTCAGCTAAACTATTTATATCTTTTTTTAAGTCAAAACTTTTAATTTTTTTGATATTGATATTAAGATTAATTTCAACGTGTTTAATTTCGTTATCATATTCTCCATCTTGTAAGCTAATTATATTTTTGTTTGATAAATTTACAGATCTCAAAAGATCAAATAAATTTATTTTTTTTACCTTACCCTGTTGATTTGAATGTGATGACCAATAAATTCCGATATTAATTTTATTATCATCAATATAATCATTTTTTTTGTTTTTAAGTTTAGGTGGTATCGCAAGAAAGGGTTTGTTTATTTTCTTTATATCACTAATCTCTTTTATATAAAATTGGGGCAAACTGCCTACTCTAATCTTTAAAAAATTTTTATAGTGAAATTTATCAATATTGCCTATTTCAATAAAATTGATATTTGGAAATGAATATTTATAAATGTCTAACAGTCTATAATCTATTTCAAATGATAGATTAACGTGACTAGAAAGGTGTAATAATAAAGAAGAAAACATAATTACATCCCCAATTCCTTGTTCTGATTGAATTAAAATTTTTGAATAAATATTAATATTTTGAATATTCTCGTGAAAACTTTCATAATTTTCATCTCTACAATCATAGTTTGCCCAACCAGTCTTGAATTTTTTCAGTGTCAATTCACAAAGAGATTTATTAAATTTTATTGATTTAGAAGTACCATCTAGATCTAATGCCTTATCATAAAATTCTAATGCACTATTTATAAGTCCTTTAAACCTTAAAATACCAGCCTTATTAGAAAATAATTTTGCATTTTGACTGTCAAGTGAAATTGCCTTTTCAATAAAAGATAAAGCGTCGTCAAACTTTCTTTTATTCGAATAAATATTAGAAATATTCATCAACGCTAGGTGATTATTTGGATCGATCTTAAGGGCTTTATTCAAATTGAAAAGGGCCTCATCTTCCTTTTCTAAATTTATTTGAGTTGCAGCAAGGTTAATTAATGTTGAAGACCTATTTGGCATTTCGGCAATAGACTGCTTAAATTTTCTTTCAGCTTCTAGATAATTTTTTTTATTCATAAATTCTATACCTTGCTTAAATAAATTTTTTGCTTTCTCAAAATTTGAATTCATGGTTTTGATGTTTTAATTAACTTAAAATAGTAAATTACTTTAATAATTAAATAAAAATATCTAACAACAATATCAATCCTATTAATAAAAAAAGATAGCCGGTTATCTTATTTAAAATGTAATTATTTTTTCTAATAAAGTTAAGTGAAATGCTTGATGTTGCTAATATTGTTAAGAAAATATACCAAATAGCATCTACTGTGCCTGCAGTAATGACTAAATAGGAGTTAAATAAGAAATCATTTTTTTCAGATATAAATTGTGAATAAATGGCTACAAACCAAATAAATATTTTTGGGTTTAAAATTGATATAGTAACACCCTGAAGAAATGATGTGGCTCCTCTTTTAAATTCATTATTTTCAAAATTAATCTTTTCTTTATTTGAAATGGATTTTATTCCCATATAGATAAGAAAAATTATTGAAAAAATTTTTATGCTATTAAAGACAATTAAATTTGTTTTAATAATCAGACCTATGCCAACCACTGCAAACATGGCATAAATTGATATTCCTATCCCATGACCAATTGATGTTAAAATACCGTGATACCTATTTTTGAAAATAGCATTATTGATTACCACAACCATACTTGGTCCAGGAGACATTGCTCCTAATAAACACACAAAAAAAACTTGAATGAAAACTATTAATGACAACTGAAATTTTTTCTTTGAAACTTACAGTTTGGAGCGGGCGAAGGGATTTGAATTCTCACACACTCAGTTTTTATAAGTAAATTCAATATATTTAATCAAAATCATAATGCACTGTATTACAAACTATTTTTGGAATTTTTAATATTCTCAAATTTAATTACCAGAAACAAGTATAAATTCTAATAGTTTCTAAAGGGTCATTTTATGGGATTCTATAAAAGAAGATTTAGTGTCATAACTGATTATTCCCCAAATATACATTTTATTTTAAGGTATTTAGGAAACAATTTAGACCTGTATCTGTGATTGCCTTGAATATGCAAAAATATATAATGCTGACGCATTCTGTGGTTCGATAGGTGGAAACATTTACTATACCCAAGTATCTGTGTTCTTAAATGCCAATAGAAACGACACCAAGCGGGCGTAGCTCAGGGGTAGAGCGCAACCTTGGGTCAGGTTGCATGCTTATCAACACTTTTCATTAACCAATTATTAAATCTAATTAAAACAATTTTTAGTTAGTTTGACTATTTTTTTTTAGAAACTTTACGATGTCCCTAAGGTTTTTTTCTTCAAGCTGTATCACGCTGTTCATCTCGACTGCCAATCCTGTTCCGCCATGAATTGAGTTCATTACGTTGTAATTAATAAAGTTTACAGCATCTTTGAACCCATATTTTTCTTTTATTGCTCTCCTAACAAAAGGCATCGCGATTTCTATGTAAAAATTGACAAAACTATCATAATTTTCATCTGCCCCTTTTGATGTTTCTATCAAAAAGGGCAGGTCTACAAGCCAGTGCATCAAGTCTCTTCTGGTAGGAGATGCATTATTCAAATACTTAACGAGCACATCGTGTGAGTTTATAGAAATATTATTTAGTACATTTTTTGGATTTATTTTTATCTTTCCTTTCATGTTACTGTTTCGTTATTTTTGAGTTTAAATCTATCTCGATTAGATTGTCTGTCCTGTTATCACTATCTAAAGCTCCTATTAAACTTTCAGAGAGTTTTGTGTCGTTACCAGAAATAGCTCCAATGATATCTAAAATTTGTTGTTTTTTTAGATTGTTAATATTTTCTTTCTTGGTCTTAAATCTAGCTTGATTTTTGCTTTCATCATCAATTAAATCTTGAGCCGACAAACAACTCCTCATTAAGTTTGTAAACAATAATCCCATCTGAGGACTTAGCATGCGCTTATAAAGTTCGTCTCTTTCTGAATTTGATAGCCTACTTACCCTTTTGATTTTATGTTCATTAACGACTAATTCTCTGATTATTTCAGTTGTTAGTTTTATTGATGACTCTTTGCATTCAATAATTGCAATTTTATTATCAAGTCTCCATTCAATATGTTTGAAATTTTTAGGTGACTTTCGACTTACAATAATTCCGAAATTAATATTATTATTCGTCATATCTTTGCTAAGTTTTTTTACCCAGTCTTCATCAAATCTTATGGCATCTTTGCTCTCAATTGCTATTTTACCTATACATTGGTTAGAATTATTGTTTACAGATAAAATTATATCTGGACCATTTGCGCCTTTTTTGACTGGCTGTATATCATCTCTTGGAAAAAATTTTTCCATGAGGTTTTCTATGATTAATTCTTGAGCCTCACCTTGAGTTTCAACATTACCGATACTACCGGAACGGTTTGCTTCGTTAATCTTTTCTTTATATGTAGATAACTGAAGTGTTAATGCCTTTATTTTCCTAGCATCTTCCATTCGCTCTTTTTCATGATTATCATGATTAATCTGCTCACCTTTTAGAAGACCTTTCTGAAAAATCTGCTCTTCATCTAGTTTATTTTCTTTTTTAATTTCTTCCTTGGCTGCTTCTTTTGCTTCTTTTTTTATTCTTTCTAAGTTGAGCTCTTTTGCTTTGAAACCGTCTTGGAAACCTTTCTCCATAGCTTTGTCTAGTTGAGGTTTTAAATCATTTATTTTTGATACTTTTGCCTCTTCCACATCTTTTCTTAGTTTTGAAATGGTAGTTTTCAAACCATCAATTTCATTATCTTTGGAATTAAGTACTTCCTTTTGGCTTTCCATATTTTGGAAGTGTTCTTCTAATTGTTCAGATGCATTAAATTCAGCTAAACAAATAGGACAGGTTAATTTAACATTACTCATTATATTACCTCTTTGCTTTCTATTAATGTTTGTTTTTGGTGATTTATGGCTATCGGGTAAGGAACCAATTTATTATATTTCGGAAGTTGTCCGTGATTTTCTCTTTTAAATTTCTTTAAAAAAAAACCCTCCCAATATTTTCTTAAATTTTCCTTATTATGAAGGATAGTAAAGCGAACACTGTCAAATTTCTTGTTATCATCTTGATGCCGCTTGATGGTTTGTTTCAAATCACATGTTTCTCCAAGGTATACTATTTCTTTTGATTTATATAATTTGTAAACACATGAAATGGCTTGCGCTTTATAAAAGTACTCTAATTTAATTTCATTATAAAATTGAGGTGTAAGTTCATGACAATGATATTTAGTTTTTTCGTCATAAGTTATTTTTAGACGTTTCATATCTGTATCCCTTGACTCGATTAGAGAAGTAAGATTAGGATTTTGATGTATCACTCTCTTACAAGAAATAGTACTGTCCACACCCTGACTACCAAAACTAGAAAACTTAAAATTTATTCCTTTCTTAGGCTCTTCATTATTGGGAACAAAATAAATTTTAGTTGCAAGTTCAGGTTTACCAGGACTATCGTGTCCTAACTTCATGCACTTGAAGTCCTTTAATTTCATCCACTTAGAAGCTGTTTGATTAAACTTTAATGAGCCTTGATTCATTAAAGCAACAAATGCTTCTTCTTTGTTTAGGAAATCTGCCTCATCAAAAAAAGTTACCTCCACCATTTTGTCAGCTCCTTATCGTTTATGTTTGTGCAAATTTTCTCCATTTCAGAACATACTCTATGAAGAATTAATTTTGCTGGTAGGTTCCCTAAATCTCTTGTGAATTTCATCCCAAAAGTCATGTAGTGAACTTCTTTATTTGTATTTAATAAAGTCTTAACGCCCAGGTCTAAGACTTCTAATTTTAGTCCAGGATAAACAATCCCAGAATTTATTTTACGTTTCATAATCAAACCTCCAGTCTGATGCTTGTTTAATTAGACACTGTGAAGGGAATATAATTTTTGCCTAGATGAACATTTAGTGAACAGCTTTCCCATGGCATATCCAAGTCTACTTAGGTGCCCAATTGTGCCTAAAATATCGGGCACCTATCAAATGTAGAAAAGGAGTTGTTTTTTTGGGAATATTGCTTAAAACTATGACTGTAGCGGAGATAGTTTTAAACTTTTTCCCATTTGGGGGTTGTTATTTCATATAGCGACCTCCTTTTTTTTATCCAGGAAAAATTTCCAAAAATGAATATTTACGATTAGAAAAGAAAGAATAGAGGTATTTTTTTGATTTATATCCACTTTCGTACCTATTTCCATATCCATGATAAGGAATATAAGTATTGATTTTAATTTGTCAACTAGCTATATTCTAAATTGGATATATTTCTAAAAAAATGCCAAAAAATTTCCTTAAATACCGCGAAAGTCTTGAAAAAGTCCAAAAAATAAAATTTTTGGATGAGACCACAAACAGTCTCATAAGTATAAAAACAAAAGAAGATTATAGAAAATTTTATAATAGCAAATTAGAAAAGAATAAGAATCTAAGGGTTGGTCTTCCTAGACATCCTGAGCATTACTACAAAATTAAAGAAAATATTGATTTCAAATGGTTTGTTTGGTTAGGAAGAGCGTTGGATAATTATTATCACTTCAAAGGCAAATACAGAAAAAAAAATTTAGACATTAAAATTCACATAAATTTTAAATCTAGCAAAAAAATATTAATAGATTACCAAAAACTTTACGAAGATATTCGGGATAAATTATTTTACGCTAACCGTATTGACTCAAAAAGAAACTGGATAGAATTCTATAAAAGTTATTGCAAAAAAGAGGGCTTCACCGGTTCACTTCTATCTTTAGATAATTTTTTTAAAAAAAATGATAAGAGAGGTTTAATATGGTCATCATGGTCAGAATTAACAACAGTTGATTTAGTTGGAGGCTATAGCCAAAGAAGAAAAAAATATTATTTATCCTGGGAAGATTTTGTAAAACAAGTTAGAGGCTCGCTTACTTTTTTAAAACAACATCAAAAGGAATTTAATATAAAAAAAAATGATTTAGATTTAAAATCAATTAAAGATTGGAAATTTTATTTTCAAAAATTTAAAACAGTAATTTATTATTATGATAAAGTAGATTTAAATTCACTAAGAAATATTAGAGATGTAAGATTTCAAACTAATCAAATACCCTATTACCCTCACATACATTACAAAGAAAACTTTTTAAGTTATGCTCATCTTTCTCAACAAAGTTTCTATCATGAAAATAGTCATATAGTATCAATCTTCACAAGATTTAACTTTAGTGAAGTTTTTCTTAAACATTTAGAAAAGAATAATGACGATGAAAATTTTTTATCTTTTAGAAAGAATATTTTAATAAAAAAATCAAGCAACGCATTTCAAAAATATTTTAATTTTGAAGAATGGAAAATGATGGAGAGTATTTTAAATTTGGGAATGGTAAAAGCAAAAGAGTCATACACACAACTCATATCTAATACATCTAACAGTTTAAAAAACTTTGTATGGAAATGTCCCAATTGCAGTCAAGATTTTGAAGCGTCTTTTAAAAGAATGGCTGATAACAAAATTAGTCTTAATGAAAAACATCATAAATGCACTCACCCTAACAGGTTTGATAAATCAAAGAAATATCTTGAAATCAAATCAATAGAAAAAATTGAGATTTGTGAAGTCTGTAATGGCTTAAAGAAGATAATTGATGAAGATAATATAGAGGTTGATTGCCCAACCTGTGTTTAAATTTAGCAAATCTTTAACTTGATAGGTGTTTCAAGTAAGTTTATAAATACAATTCGATTTTCAATATAGTTTCATATTGAAAATTAACGCAAAAATAACGCAACTTTTTAGTAGTTATTTAAAAAAGTTGATAAGCGGGCGTAGCTCA
>MDTC01187936.1_pt1 | contig 16323 bp, 17 predicted proteins | sample 811181 | NCBI WGS metagenome assembly MDTC01 (sample SAMN05326644, study PRJNA326480) | marine metagenome | isolation source: seawater | place: Pacific Ocean: North | collected 2011
GGTGATGACTTGAATCTTACTATTGATCTTATCAAATACTGATTGTAATTCAGGTGATCGTTGCTTCTTTGGCCATTTCTTCAATATTGATTTTAAGGTACTGCAGAATTTTTTTCCCTCAATCGATTTCCGATAGTTGCGCGATTGTAATTGGTCAAAAACAATGGTGAGTGTATCAATACTGACTTCAGATGGTTTTTGTAGGTGCAGGTCAATAAGTATCAATTCACCCAGAGTATTCATCGCGATGTGTTGAATACTTTTCATGAGGCCATCCATGGATGTGAGAGATCGACTTGCCGGTATTATCTCTGCAGCTAGTTGTGACAATGTCTCGCGATTTTGGAGGCAAGATGCTGATTGAATCAGGGTATGATCATCATAGAAAATATCGTCTTGCTTTAAGATCTGGCAGCTTTTATCAAATAGACAGCCTAGCATCAATTCGTGAATATCTTGGGGGTTGGTGAAACACTCTGGAAGTATTTTTTTCTCTTTATTCTCATCGGTAAAGGGCTCAATGACTGGATAGAATGATAAGCCATAATCAAATGAAAGAAGTTCAGTAGGCGCATTGTCAGCATCCAATTTATCTTGTGAGATACTCTTAGTTAATATTTCTACATTTGTTGCATTCATGTCATAATCAGCAATCAGCCAACGAACGACTATTATTCGTGCTAACAACATTAGTTGATCTTTTCTAAGAGTATGTCCCATCGGAAGATCCGCGATGATATTAAACACTTGATGGTGCTTATCTGATTCTCTCAGATTTGGGCTTACTAGAGCAACAGGGCTTACTGGCCTTAATGAGATAGGGCTCTTGGGTCTTTTTCCTTCGGTGATAAACGTCATGTTTTGATTGGTTGATTTTACTAATTTATTGTGGTCTTTCTGAGTGTGACGCAATAAATTTTCGACAACGTGGCTAGCGAAATATTCAATAATTAGGCGTTCAGGATTTTCATTACATTTTACGTAATGTTTATCATTGCGAAAGACAGGCGTTGTTGTTTCTTCTCTCGTAAGTCCAAGGTTTTCTTGGATAACCATCATGTCTATTTGCATCGTCTAACTCGAAATTCTTCGAAGGTTTTCTTGATGTCTGATAGTAAACAGTAATTATTAAAAAAATATTAAATTTATCGAGTTTATTAACTATTTATTCTTAATTAATATCGCGTTAAGAATTGACTTCGTGAAATATCAAGGGCTGGTCATCAGCATTGTTAAAAAGCGGATGTGCTTAGATCCAGAGAGGAATCGACAGAAATATTTATGTGATTTTTTGATGCTTAGGTTGTTTCACCCAAGTATTCCCATCGGAAAAAATGATCTCATGGTTATTGAATGTTGCTGTGATCGAAGCTGGGCCACCTTTAGAGCTAAAATCTAGCTTAATGATATTTCCTTGAATGATGCCATTGACCACCCAAATGTTATCATTTATGTCATCACGCCCTTTGATAGTGAGCTGGTTGTGGTGTGCAATCACTTGTCGTGATCCGCTGGGATGATTGGGGTCAGAGTAGATTCCGTTCAAAAGAGTGGCTGTATCATTGGAAGATACTGATTGGCAAGATGACAGGCACAAGGTAGTTAATGATGCTAGGAGGATAATAATAATTTTTTTCATGATAGTGCCTTATGAAGTAAATTTATCAAGCATTGTATATTGATTTTATCTTACGCTCAATATTAACCTCGGAGGATGATTCTATGTGAGAAAAAAGCTTCTTTTTGAGGTCTCGTTATAGCAACTAAGACACAATCAGTAAGGTATCTCTATACTCGATATTTAGGTCATTTTTATCTAATAAGGTTATTCGCGGTTAACCAGTGGTTATTCGGTCATTGGAGACTCTGTTTATAGAGTGGGTGATTAAACGATTAGAGATGGTATAGTCCGGGTAGTGTGATAAAAAAAAATATTTAATATGTTGTGATTTCTTTCAGTATCCTTAAAAAATGTCCGAAAGGTTAGCATTGACAAGTCAGGTGTTAAACAATGCAATAAATCATCTAGAGGAAAACTTGACTTACAGATGGATGATGGTGATGCTACACACACTTAGAAAAAAGATCGATTGTATAGATGATCAGATATTACAGTTAATTGAGCAACATGCAGTGTTGGCGTCTGAAAAAAGAAATTTCAAACCGAAGAATAAAATAATTTGTTATGAGCGTGAAGAGGCATTGTTAGTCGAATGAAACGTTATAACACAACGCTCATACCTGATCAGGATATTGAGGCCATCATGAGAGAAATTATCACGCAATGCACACTCGTTCAGAGGAATAAAGAGGCGCATAAAAGTATTACGAATGAATGATGAGTGATTGGAATTAGCTAAGGTGTAGTTGCTGTGACAGTCACAATAGTATTAATACCCTATCATTCTTCGGAGTTTAATTGCCAGAGAAAACGCTGTTCAAAAATTCTAGGGAAAGACTTATAAAAAAACTGAATCCTCTCAGTGGGCGACTTGTTATCCAGCGAGTCAATTAATGACCATGCAAGTGATAAATTATCAATCTTTTAATAAACTCAATGATTATTGTGTTCCTGCTGTCATTGGTGATGCGCTGTTTCTATCTGGAGGATTGCTGCATGAAATCACTCATGATGTGCCATATTTATCTATGACGTTTGTCGATAAGGGTTTCGTTTTATCTTATGATGATCGTTGTGTGATTTCTGATGTTTTTTATTCACAGTTACTTAAGCGATTACTACCATGCTTGCGTTGTGGTTCCGTATATATTATAGAGAATAAAAATAGAGACTTTAAGTTAGATTAGATGAATTATATCTCTTATATCATTGGAAATAAATGTTTTTTAATGAGTTATAAGCGGTCTTGTTGGAGTTGGTGTATTTTGCCAGTGTTGTACTGCTTAAAATCTATTACGAGATGTGTGTCCTGGTTGAGGAAAAAAATGGGGTATAGAGATCAGGAGAATATTTTTATTGAATAATAAGTGATGGATTTCTAGCACTGATAAGTGCGGTACACTTCACCACTTATCTCGCGAATGCCACTTTAGCTCTCTAGATACATTAAATCGAGCTTCAAGCTCCTCCAGTTTACCGATTGAGATGACTGTCTAATATATTCGATATGGTCTACAGACTATCATTACAAGCAATTCGTTTTATCACTAGTGCAATCAAGCACGTTACGCAAAATCCCACTATCGTGATAGAGGTATAGGTATGAAAAGCTTGTAGATATATATTTTTCATGTCAGCCATATTGCTCAGGTCCTGCTGATGAATGGCTGCTAATTTGGCAATTAATCCGCCGAGAAAGCCGCCCAGTCCAGATGATACTAACCACAGTCCCATAAACATGCCTATGCCATCTTTAGGTGCAAGCTTACTGGCTAGTGATAATCCAATGGGTGAAATACAGATTTCACTGAATGATAAAATGATATAGGCGATGACCACCCAGTAGGCTGCTATTTTCATCATTGGACTTGTGGTCTGTATGCCCATATTCACCACAATAAATACAAAGCATAAGGTAAACATACCCAATACGTATTTACTCGTGTCAGATAGATAGGTCCATAGTTTAGTAACCATTAGCCCGAAAATTATGATACTGATATTATTTGTGATAATGAAGGCTTGCGTGGTCATGGGTATACCTAAGAATGAGTGAATGACCATGCGATTAATAAATAGGTTCATTGAGAGGAACATTTGATTTTGTATACTAAAAAAAAGAATCGCAATAATTAAAAATAGTATGAATGTAATGAATCGCTTGAATTGATCAACTGTTCCTCGACTTTTTTGATAGACAATCAAAACACTCGCTAGAGTGACACAGGAGAAAAAGACTATCGATAATTGGGGAATATAGATCACTAAGGTGGCGATAGTGATTCCGACTATTGTAAACCCCAGTGATTTTAATTTGCCATATGTTGTCAATTGAGATTTTAGTAGTTTTAAGCCACTTAATTTGAATCCATAGTAAAAGGTTAATAAACCAATGAGCACACCTATGGATGCAATGCCAAAACTGACAGTGCTTCCATAGTGATGATAAAAGTAACCCGCGGTTAGGTTTCCAAGCATGGATCCTAAATTAATACCTGAGTAAAAGATAGAGTAGCCTTTTTGTCGATTTGAGTCATCTGACTGGTATGAGGCACCTAAGTAGCTCGAGATATTAGTCTTTAATAGACCTGTGCCAACACTGATCGTACCTAGTGATATAGATAACATCAGGATATGGTTCGATATGGCTAATAATAGGTAGCCAAGAATCAATATCGCGGCACCCATGAGTACAGATCGGTAATATCCGATAAAGTGATCTGCGATATAACCGGCTAAAATCGATGTAATATACAGTAATCCAGTGAATGATCCTGTGACTCCAGCTGCTTGTGCATCCGTTAATCCGAATCGTTGCAGTAAAACAAAAATGAGAAGCCCTAATATAATCTTATAGCCAAAGCGCTCCCACATTTCAGTGGTAAAGCACACGGGTAGAGCAGTGGGGTGGTTTTTAAGCATGGATAAATCCTTTTTAATACAGTGCAGGATATTGGTTGATAGAAGCGCTATGTTATTGCGAGCACTGATGTTCCATGATTCTCATGTTAGTCGATCATAGAAGTTTAATCTACACTGCCTCGTTGGTGCAGGTATTTAGACAATTAATTACTATAGAAAGAATGATGCCAATGATTCACACTATGTGGCGTTGCGATCAGTTTTTACATACTGATCGTGTTTTAATACGGTGTCATTAATGGGCGATTGTGTAAGTTTATATCCCTAATTTAACATCATCGTTTATCCCGATGAGGGGTTCAACTACATTGAAAACAACACAACGGATAAACTAGGAATAAAAGACTAGCCTGAGTAAAGAGAAAGCTATAGCTGCTGCAGTTGTGTCAGAGATAAATCGGGGTGTGATTATCATAATAAGAACCCAAGATAATTTTAAGCAAATCCAAAGAAAACATTAAGCAAAGACTAAGAAAACATTAAGTTAAATTTCATAACTGAGATTGTTCGTCAATAACTTCAATTTTTTCAGAAAAAAAACCAAAAATTTAATATTACTTTAATGGTATGGCTATAAAATGACCAGCATCAAATTACTAATAAAATATGCCTTATTAATAAATAGAGAATAACAATGAGCAATAATCAAAACGTATTATTAAATGATAATTTTAAAATATTGCACGAAATAGAAGAGTTACCTTTATACATCTATAAGGGAACTTTCGCTATTTTGAATCTTAGGGATGATCTGAGCACCTATTTAGCAAGTAATCCGAATAGCGTCCGTCAATTTCAAGTTCGACAGATCTTACAACCAATAGAGCAATTAATAAAAAGTTTTAATTTACCAGAAAAAACTTATGAATTAATTGAAGAGCATCAACAAGCTGGTAATGGAAGTTCTAAATTTAGCAGTCAGGCTCAGTTAATTACCTCTATACGTAAAACACGTCAACAGTGTGTTACCGGTTGTATTAATTATAGGCTTAATTTTGATGAGTATAAAAAGGAAGTTATATGTAAAATACATCATGTCAAAAAAGAGATAAAAGATAGTTATTTTGCAAAGCGATCATTTTTTAGATGGTTATTATTAGGGCTTCGGCATGAGGAAAATAGTCGACTTTATAAAATTATATCTGGATATGAATTGCGAACATGTTCCAATATGTGATTATTAACATCAACAGTCAAATTCGTTTACTCAATGCTTTGTTTTGAACTTTCTAGTATGGCTGTTGCCATGATGCTATTGTTATTTCGTCTGAGTGAGATTGGTTCTTGTGAGTTAATCGATAAATCAGCGATTGGGTAGGGGTATAATTATAATAATTACCAACTTTTACAATCTCAAAATGACGACTGTTAATAGGAAGATCATAGGCAGATAAGAGTTCAAGTAAATAGAGCGAACTTTCGTCCAGTGGTTTTTGTTGGTGTCCCTTTTCTATGATAGATTCACATTGCATAGCGAGTCTGCATAATGATAGTGGTTTTTGTTTTTCTCTATCATCATTTGTGACGCTGTTATCCATCCATTTCATAAAGTCAATCATTTTGCAAGGAGAAAGATGTTCATTGTTGTGCTCATGGATGGTTTTTAATGCTTTTAATAGTCTTGGCATGAAGGTGAAGTAAGGGGATTTTTTTGAAGTGTTACTCGACTGATCTGAACAAAACAGTCTTGCGAGGCATTGTAGAGCGCCGCTATTGAAGAGATCGTTCGTTTCGCTGGGTGTTTGGCTGTACCAATGTTGAGGTGGCGTTATCGTAGCTAATTCATGAGCAGTGTAAATATCGAATTCTACAAATAAAACGATTTTTCTAACGGTCTCAGGAGATAGTGCTTTTTCTCCTAGGGGCTCTGGTAGTAGAGATTGATAGTATGTATTGAGTTGATCTTTCAGTATCTCTAATCGGTTGTGCAAAGAGGTCCTGACGATACGTTGAAGAATAAGATCCAGTTGCTGTATTTTTTCCATGAGTATCTTATTTGACGCATTATTTTCATGAAATACCATAGTATTCAGCATCCAGAGTAACGTCATGTTATCAATGTCAGAGGATCTGATCGCTTCATTAAGTAATGGTAACAACGCGACTTCAGGATCTCTTTCTGCAAATAGGATATGTCGGTAATGCACTAGATGATGACCCAGTGACTGTAATTGAGTAATATCTCTTTGAGTGAGTTGATGGATGTTCGAGATGAGTGCTTTTATTTGTGGGTGTTCATCAGCTAACGATTTTGCTATTAAATTGAGTGTTGTTTCCCGTCTGGCAAGTTGATCCAGGTTTCTCAAAATAAACGCTAGCCATTCTACGGAATCTGCAGGAATATTTTGTAGAACTCGAGGCCTTATTCTGATGTTGATTGCGTGATTACATTTTAAGGTATCTAGACTATTGAGTGTATGAATAGCAAACTCAGATAAAGTTGACTGATTGATAGAGCTTGTCAGCAGGTCATTGATCTGGTCTTCTGTTGAGCCAGGTTTATCTATATTTTTTGGGAATTCAGAAGGCTTCTCGTTATGCTTCTGTTGTAAGACCTTTTGCGTGATGGCTGTTCTTTTTAGGAATCTTGTTTGCTCGCTATAAGGCATGCTTTTAGGTCTGCAGTGATCAAATCAGCCTGGGTTTATAGCAAATAATCTTCAGATGTAAAAGCTATTTGAGATGAGTAAACTGGCAGATGGAATACTTGGACTATGCTTTATTGAGGAGCTAAAAAGCCTTCTTAGTGAGAAGGCTCTAGCATAGCATTATCTATTAGGCTTGCGCAGATAAAATCATTATGGCTGAGACCATTGATGGCATGTGTTGAGTAGGTGATGGTACATTGGTTATAGCCGAATTGAACATCAGGGTGGTGTCCCTGCTGTTGAGCAATCCATGCTACCATGTTGATGAAGCTCATGGTTTGGTAGAAGCCTTTAAAATCAAACACTCGATGAATGGCATCGTGATTGTCTGAAAGCTGCCATTGAGGGATTTGCTCCATGAGTGTTTTAGCCTCGACTTCCGTGAGGGCAGGCACTCCACCTTCACAAGGTACACAGCGTTGTTGCGATAATGGGTTAGTCATGATTTATCTCCTTAAGGTTTTTCTATGACAAGAAATGCATTGAGATTATCTCTGTCCACACTCAGTAGCAGAGAGTCTGTTGGTTGATTGGCAATATTGATCAAATCTTGTGTAGTTGCGATATTCTTTCCATTAGCATCTGTGATAACGTCACCGGGAACAACGCCGGCTAAAGCCGCTTGGCTGGTTTCAGTGATGTTGGTAACAATGACACCAGTTAATTGGCTGCCATCAGTTTCTATTTGACTAAAATCTCGAAAGCTCACTCCGGCTAGGAATGGATTGACACGTTGCTTTAATTCTTCTTTTGGATCACCGACCTTGGCTGTTAATGTCTGAGCTTTGTGTCGACGTATGACCTCGAGTGTAATTTTTGTGCCAGGACGCATCATACCGAGTGTATTACGAACTTGTGCAGCACTCATCATGGGTTTTTTATTGATACTCACCAAGATATCTTTCATTTTTAGCCCAGCTTTCTCAGCAGGACTTCCAGGAACCACTTGTGAAATGATCACGCCAGTGTCATTTTTGAATTTCATTGCATCCGCTAAAGATGGTGTGATGTTTTGTGCGATGACACCCAGCATACCACGTTTCACTTTTCCATATTGAATCAGTTGCTGGGCAATACTATTCACCATATTACTAGGAATCGCAAAACCAATCCCGACGTTAGCTCCTGGCCCAACCAGCGCTGTATTGATACCCACTAGTTGACCTTTTAAGTTGACTAAGGCACCACCCGAATTGCCTGGATTAATTGGGGCATCGGTTTGAATAAAGCTTTGGAAACCCTCGATCTTTGGCTCGCTGCGGTTAAGTGCACTGATGACACCATAGGTGACTGTTTGGTTGAGTCCAAAAGGGCTACCAATGGCTGCAACGAAATTGCCTACTTGAATGTCATCGGAGTCGCCCAAAGGAAGTGCTATTAAGTGTTTTGCTTTAATTTGAATCACTGCTATATCAAAGCCGTCATCCTCACCTAAGCTGACTGCACGGTAGTGTCGCCCGTCTTTTAATGTCACTAAAATATTTTTTGCATGATCGATGACGTGTGCGTTAGTGACAATGACCCCATGTTTAGCGTCAAGAATAACGCCTGATCCAAGCCCTACGACACTGTGATTTTTCTTAATATCATCATTGTCTTCGCCTTCAGGAATAAATGCACCCGATGTAGGAACAGCTTTTTTCTGGACAGTGATGTTAACAATCGATGGCGTCACACGACTGATCATTGGGGCAATCGTGTCGGTTTGTGAGAGAGGTTGTGATGCAAGTGTTGTTGAGCAGCCAACAAGTGCTGAGAGTAATATCATTGATCTAACGAGGAGACGAATCATTATATTCCTTTATTTAATGTATCAAATTGACTGTATTCTATCGTGATTGTTAGGATTCTTCCAGCCATATGGCATGTGCCATTCGCCCTGTGTATTGACCATCTCTTCGGTAGGAGTAAAACGTATCACGGTGTTCAAAAGTACAGCGGGTATCTTTGTGAATATGCTCCACACCAAGCTCTTGAAGTCGTGTCTCGGCTAAGCGTTGTAAATGAGCAAACCAACTTCCAATATCATTTTGATGGAAGCTCTCATCCCAAGCTGAGTGAGTCTGAATGAATTGCTGACGAATGGTGGCATTAATTTCAAAGTTTAACGGTCCAATGCAGGGACCTAGCCAAACAAGTAATTCGTTGGCAGGGCAATGGAATTGTTCTATTGCACGGTCAACAATGCCTAATAATAAGCCTCTCCACCCTGCATGAATCGCAGCCACTTGAGTGCCATCTATATTTGTCATTAGGATGGGTAAACAGTCTGCGGTGAGAATTACACAAGCTTGCTGATAATCTTGTGTGGTTGAGCCGTCAGCTTTAGGATTCTTTTGCGCACTATTCAGTGTAATAATCTTTGTCCCATGAATTTGATCCAGCCAGTGTGGCTCGTTAGGTATGTGTAGGGATTGTGTGAGTGCTTGGCGATGTTTCGTGACATATTCACCCGTATCATTCACGTGAAGTCCAAGGTTGAAGCTACTGTACGCATTACCCGGTAGCCGAGTGCCGCGGTGTGTTGTTACGGCACGAACATTGTCTGGAATAGGCCAGTCAGGTGAGTCGATGGGTAGTGGTTTATTCGTGGCTAGATGCATAGGTGTTTAGAGACTCTATCAGGCGAGAAAAATCATCAGGTAGAGGTGCTTCCCAAGTCATGATTTCTCCCGTGGTTGGGTGTGTTAGTGATAATCGACGTGCATGTAGGGCTTGTCTCGGAAATGCGTGTAAGGCAGTTTGTAATTCAGGCGGAATTTTTCCTGGAATATGGCGTCTTGGGTTGTAGGTGCGATCACCAACCAGTGGATGTTTAATGTGTTTGAAGTGAACTCGAATTTGATGTGTGCGCCCAGTTTCTAACTGAACACTGACGTGAGTGTGATGTTGAAATTTTTGAATCAGTCGATAGTGTGTTACGGCAGGTTTTCCCGTATGGATAACTGCCATCTTTGTGCGTTGTGTTGTGTGTCGCCCAATGGGAGCGTCAATGGTGTTGCCCGCAATTAATGTACCTTCAACAACCGCTTCATAGTGGCGATGAATTTCGCGTGCTTGCATGGCATTGCTTAGAGAAAAAAGGCTTTCTCGTGTTTTAGCACTCACGAGTAAACCACTGGTATCTTTATCAAGACGGTGGATGATGCCAGCACGAGGCAGTGTGTCAGACGCTGGACAATGATGCAGAATAGCATTCACCAGTGTGTGTTGAGGATTGCCTGCGCCAGGGTGAGTGACTAGTCCAGCCGGTTTGTTGATGACAATTATGTCGTCATCTTCGTAGATAATGTTGAGTGAAATCGGTTCTGGTTGCCAGCTAGTTTGTGTTTCCATTACAACCTGGACTTGAATAACTTGATCAACCAGTACCGATTGGCGTGGCTTTTTAATCACCGATCCATTCACGGTGACTTGGCCTGCAAGTATCCACTGTTTATGTAAAGATCGCGAAAAATCCGGAAATAACTCCGCCATTGCATAGTCAAGACGTTTTTGGTTCAAGGCATCTGTGACAACGGCTTCGCGGGTATCGATATTCTGAGAGTGTGTGTTCATGAGGCCAGTGTAACGGGTTTGCGTGTGAGGTCCAAGTTATCTCAAAGTCTTTGTTTCGTTATGCTGCGACATCGCCTATAATAGCCAAAATTTAAATGACCTGGGTGGTGCTATGAAACGATTGAGTCTTGTAATTGTCTGTTTTTTAACCTTTCTTGTCGGCGGTTGCGTAACCAATTCATTAAAAGACCAATATGCTAAATACCGCGATCAGACTGCGGAGCAAATTTTTGTCAAAGCTGAAGCAGATATGGCGAAAAAGCATTATACAGACGCCATCGAGGGGTTTGAGGCGCTTGACGTTGTTTACCCTTTCAGTGCCCATGCTCAGCAGGCTCAGCTGGACATTATCTTTGCTTACTACAAAAACGATAAAACTGCCGAATCGCAGGCAGCTGCAGAGAGGTACATTCGCTTATATCCCCGTGGGAAATATGCCGACTACGCCTACTATATGAAAGGGCGTGTTCAATATGAACAAGGATTAAATTGGTTGCAGAAAAAGTTTCGAGAAGATCCTGCTAAAAGCAATCTGAATGACAAAAAGCGATCTTTTGTCACTTTTGAGACACTTATTACGCAGTATCCTAACAGCCCATACGCAAAAGATGCACGTATGCGCATGGTATATTTGAGAAATTTATTTGCACAGCAAGAGTTACTCGTAGCGCAGTACTATATGGATAAGAAAGCCTATGTTGCTGCGGCCAACAGGGCCAGTATTGTGGTTGAGCATTATGCTCAGACAGCATCGACAGAGCCCGCACTTGTCATACTAGTCAAAGCCTATCGCGCTCTCGATCTTAACGATGAAGCATCTAAAACTTTGAAAATACTCAAAGCCAGTTTTCCAGATTCATCGGAAGCCAAAGCTCTTGCTTTAAAATGATGAGTCAATGAGTGTCGTGATTGTAGATAACGAGAAGATGGGATCCTTTTTAGGGGAGGTTCTTCGAAGAGCAGTACACACGTCTTTCGCATGGATTCCACTGGGCTACTTTTCTTTAATGGCCGTGTCTTCCGATGATTTTAAGTTATGTATACATCTCAGTTTGCTGTTTCTGTTAGTGAGTTGCCTGATCTTAGATTGTTTGCGTATCAAGCATCAGTGGATAATATTTGGGGCTCGTCATTATGAAAGTCAGCGACTTTCCTCGATGACTTTTATGCTATTTGGCGTGCTAGTGGTTTTGTTTCTCTCGCCTAACCACTGCATTGCTACAGCCATAATAGTGAGCGCATCAATTGTTGATCCCATCATGGGTGTCATGCGGCGATGCTCTTTATCGCCTGTAATGGTCTTTATATCAGGAGTCAGTTTGGTGTTTGCAACCTGGATGGTGCTTGGTTCGCATGCTTATTTTTCTTTGAGCTGGGTGTTTGTTATCTCTGTGATCACTGTTTGGGTTGAATATTATCAGTGGAGGCTTATCGACGACAACCTGTTACTACAAATAGTCCCTTTGAGTCTTGTGTTGTATCTGGCTCATTAAACAGGCAAAAAAAGCGCAATGTAAACATCGCGCTTTACGGAATATCGGTTGAACTTATAAGAAGTAATGCATACCGAATAGGTATTCGTTTGCATGTTGGTCAGTGTTAGAATCTTGCCAGCCAACATAGTGATAGCCAGAAAAGAATCCTAATGTGTCACTTACGCTGTAATCAAGTTCGAAAGCACCTTGATAGGCAAATTTAGAGGTAGCGTCTTGGTCACCACCGTCGATGAATACGGCATTAGTACTATCAGTTTCATTGAAATGAATAACACCAACACCACCCCCTAATCGACTTGTGATTTTAGGAGATAAGCTGTGGTTATAGTACATGTCAGCCATTGCGTGGAAGTAGTTACCTTGATTTACGAAGTTAATGTCTGCGCTGAACATGTCGCGCACTGTAGTACCGATCATCGCACCATACAGATTTAGGTTGTTTGTGTCGGTGTTATTTTCTGTTTGTAGGCTGGTCATACCAATTTGCGCACCAACATAGGTGTTTGCGCCAATCGCTAATGCTGCTGTTGAGGATAGCATGCTGATAGCGGCTACCGACAAAATTACTGAAGTCTTTTTCATGAACATTTCTCCATAAACATTAAAATTTTAACAGCGCAAGTCTAGTTCATGTTTGATTAGAGCTCCAGAATTATTCGGTTAAGAATTAGATTTGCTTCGTTACTGTACTTAAATTTGTTGATAAGGGCTGGTGCTCATTAATCTAACATTTACGCTTTATTTGTGATGGGGTAACGGCGATCTTTCCCAAAGGCATATTCACTGATTCGCACACCAATGGTGCCTTGCCTTCGTTTATACTCATTGCGTGTAACTTTATTTGCAATGTCATTGACAAGATTACTGTCATGTCCGCTTTGACTGATTTCTTCGCATGAGCGTTCCTGATTAATCAGCTGATATAGGATGTCGTCTAGCACTTCGTAATTCGGTAGGCTATCTTGATCGGTCTGATCCAGAGCTAATTCCGCAGAGGGAGGTCGGTCAATGATGCGTTGTGGAATAATTCTATTTTGTCGGTTTCGGAAGTTGGCTAGTGCGAAGACTGTTGTCTTTGGAATGTCTTTTAAAACACAAAATCCACCCGCCATATCACCGTAAAGTGTGCAATAACCAACTGCAAGCTCGCTCCGATTGCCGGTTGTAATCACCAAGTCTCCACTTTGGTTAGATAGCGCCATCAGGAGTACGCCTCGTGCTCGCGCTTGAATATTTTCTAACGTCGTGCAGCCGTCAGAGTGTTCTAAATAGGGCTTAAGCTGATTATGAAATGCCTCTCGTATATGATCGATGTGTAGCGAGCGATGCTGAATACCAAGTAGATTTGCCATTAACAGGGCATCATCAATGCTGATGCTGCTAGTATACTCTGAAGGCATCATCACTGTGGTGATCCTATCTGGACCAAGGGCATCATACGCGATGGCTAGAGATAAAGCTGAGTCAATCCCACCCGAAAGCCCGAGTAAAACACCAGGAAAACGATTTTTATTGACGTAATCCTTAAGCCCTAACACCAGTGCTTGGTAAATGTGTTGCAGTGGGTCAGGTTCCGGATCGATCTGGCTGGGTTTGAATTGAAGTGATTGATTGTCAAGTTGACACTGAGCGGTGATCATCGCCTCTTTGAAAAAAGGTGCTTGTAAGATTTGTTGACCAGTTTGGTCAAGAATCATCGATCCACCGTCAAAAACCAGTTCATCTTGTCCGCCAATTAAATTGCAATAAACGATAGGGCAACGGATCTCTTGCGCTCGCTTTGATAGAACTTGTTTTCGTTTTTGGTGTTTATACTGATCAAAGGGCGAGGCATTAAGGCTGATAATGGCGTCAATACCTAACTTGGAAAGTTGTTGGCACGGTTCTGAGTGCCATAAATCCTCACAAATCAATAATCCAAAGCAAACACCATTCACATCGAATGAGACAGGGGCTGTTCCAGGCGTGAAGTAGCGAAGTTCATCAAAGACGGTGTGGTTCGGTAAGTAGTGTTTGTGATAAACGGATTGAACTTGATGGTTTTGAAGCACAACAGCACTGTTGTAGATATGCCCTTCAGATCGCCACGGCATACCTATGATCAAAGTCAATTTAGGCATTTTCTCTATTAGGAGCTCTAAAGCCTGTTCACAAGATTGATGGAATTGATCACGGAATAATAGATCTTCAGGTGGGTAGCCAGTGAGTGACATCTCTGGAAAAACAATGATGTCGATATCTGCTTGCTCTGATGTCATTTGTTGTGCTACTGAGAGGATTTTTTCAGAATTACCTGTTACGTCACCAACAATTGTGTTGATTTGAGCGATGGTGATTATAACCTTATTCATCGAATCAACACCGCGGCTAAGACGTTACGTTGATCTGATGACAGTAGTGCAAAAGTTTTACAGGCAGCAGAGGAGCGCATCACCTCTACTCCAATGTTGTTTGCGTATAGCGGTGCTAGCAACTTTGATGGCACTTGCTGATGTAGTTCACCAGTGCCAATCAAAACGAGGTCTGGTTTGTAGGACAGACAGGGTTCAATGTCTCGTATGGTTAATTCTTGCCATGATTGTGGTCTCCAGGACGAGTAAATTCTTGAGGGATGGATGAGTAAACTGTGAGGAATCGGTGTCTTATTGATATGAATAAGACCCGGTTCGTATGATGTAATGTGAAAAGAGCAGGGGTTGGTGTCGCGGTGAAGTTCCATGATGTTCTTACCTATGTTCTGGAAGAATGCATTATGAGTTGCTTTCAGTGTTTTTTCCAGTTTTGACTGCCACTATTAGGAGTCGAATGGCATGACCGGGTAGTTGATGTGATTTGAGTCGCTTGGCGACGCAAATAAACTCATCAAAAACAGATAGTTGCTGAATTTTTTATTCAGGTCGAGATAAGGTGTTTTTTGTGCTGTTTTAGACTTGCGTCTGAAAGAGCAATTGATTAGACTTGCGCATCACAATTGTGTGTTAACTCCTTGCTCTACGCACTATTTTTCGTAGGGCTACAAACCGAAAGGGGACTCCTCATGAATCATTATGAGATTGTTTTTTTAGTGCATCCAAGCCAAAGTCCACAAGTACCTGGCATGGTTGATCGTTATCGTAAACTTGTCACCGACAATCAAGGTTCTGTGCATCGCTTGGAAGATTGGGGACGACGTCAGCTTGCTTATGCCATCAACAAAGTGCATAAAGCGCATTATATCCTGATGAACGTTGAATGTGATCATAAAGTCATTGCTGAGTTAGAAGAAATTTTTCGCTACAACGACGCCGTGATTCGTCACATGGTTCTACGTTGCAAAAAAGCCGTGAAAGAAGCCAGCCCATTGAAAGTCTTGGACTTACTCGACGCTCCTGTAAAGAGTAAATTAGAAGAAACGGCTCAATCTGACGCATAACGATATTATTTTTAAGAGGTACTAAACATGGCAAATTACTTTCAAAGAAAAAAAGTCACTACTTTTACACGTGACGACGTCGAAAAGATCACCTATCAGAATCTAGATATTCTAAAAGAGTTCGTGATGGAGTCTGGTCGAATTGTTCCGAGTCGCATTACAGGTACTCAAGCGCGATATCAGCGTTTAGTGTCCACTGCCGTTAAGCGTGCTCGTTTTCTGGCGCTACTCCCTTACTGCGATCGTCACGAATAATCGTGCTGGATCATTTGAGGTATTCAAAATGCGTCGCTTAGGTCAGCTACTACTGGATCAGCCAATATTTGCAGCAGGGTTGGTGTTAATCTTAGTGTTATCACCGATCCTGTCGTTTTTTTGTTCAGTCTTTGCTGCTGCAATTATTGTGTTGGTGACCTTGCAGCAGGGCCTTAAGAATGGTGCTTTTATATTACTTTGGGTGGCTGTTCCAGCCATTGTGTCTTTTTGGTTTGAGGGGATCACTGGGTATGACGTTTTTTTTGTTTTCTGCTTGCTGGAGTTTGGTCTAGCATCATTACTCAGAGAGTTTTCATCGTGGGATTTAGTGCTAGAGGTCATGCTAATCTTGGCGTTACTCGTATTAGCAGGTATACACGTTTTGGTGCCTGATATCTCATTATGGTGGAA
>MDTC01017926.1_pt1 | contig 16322 bp, 25 predicted proteins | sample 811181 | NCBI WGS metagenome assembly MDTC01 (sample SAMN05326644, study PRJNA326480) | marine metagenome | isolation source: seawater | place: Pacific Ocean: North | collected 2011
AAAAAAAAATATACAGAGTGGTATTCAAAAAATTATAAACAATATGTTTATAAAAAATATGATGTGGTAATAAAACAAAATACACCATTAGAGACAATTCAAATGGTTAAACGATACATAGATAATGAATTAAATATAGTTAAACGTAATTATTATTTACAAAAATTTATAGATAGATTTACAATTAAACCCGATGAATCAGAATCAAATCAATTGTGGTTATTAAATAGATTTGATAATACACGATTATTATGTAAACATTATTTGTATTCTGTAAATATATTAACTGATAATACTGCATATAAAACTATGATTGCTGAATATGGAGATACACCACACGATGGATATATATATTGTAAAAATTGTGGAGAATTTTTATCAAATACAGATTTCTCAGTATTTAGTGGTTTTGATGAAAATGATCGTCCAATTTTTCAAAAATCATTAGAAAAAGAAAATGATGATGAAGTTGAAATAGATATACTAGATATGGATTCATATGAATATTTACAAATAATAAGTGATACAATAAATGTTAAATTAACTGAAAGTGATATCATAAAAATTGATGATATTTATAAATCATTTAATAATGATGTGATGATTGAAATAAGATACCAAATGGTTGATATATATCGTTATCACCAATTAATACAAGAATCAAAATTAGATAAGAAAAAATTAGCAGGAATAATTAAAACTATAAATCGTTTTATAGGTTTAACCATTTGTGTATTAATATTTATACAAACATCTACACAACCATATAGAATTAAAACAAAATTAGAATTACTAGAGTTAACAACTAATGATTATAATACTCTAAATATTAGAAAAATAATCAATACAGATACAATTGATAAATTAATTAGTGTTTTTTATAAATCAATATATAAAAGACACAAAAATACGACGCTTGGAAAAAGCATTGCAATATATAGAAGTGAAATAGGTAATCCAAATATAACTAGTCCAATAGATCAGTTTAAAAATCTAGTTTGTTATATTGTTTCTCCTGTGTTCCCAAGTGTATTAGAAAGAATTGAAACATATAGAGAATATGTTGGAATATCCGGCAATCGTTATATTAAAAATTATTGGACCACATATAGACCTTTACCAACTAATGACACTATACGTTCTATAAATCGCGTATTAAGTGAGAATCGTAGTGAAAATGAAAGATATTTTAGGAGACAAAGAGGTATTTTGCAATTAGAAAATATATCAATCATTCAAACCGTAGAATCATATAGCAAAACACGTTTATTTGAAATATTTGATATAACAAATAATGAACTATTGACAAATACATCATTTTTAAAAATATTCAAATATGTTGTTGGATTATATGGAAAAATCAAATCAAATGATTTTTTCAATTTAACTGTTGCAGAATGTATTCGAAGTTTAGACGATTCAACAGTTGGTGGATATTTTAGAGATATTGGTTATAAAAAAGATGAGTTTGCTAGTGATTTAAATTTTACAGATTTACGTGAGGTTGTATTTAAAATAGTTAAACATTACAAAACAACTAAAAATTCGAATATTTTACAACTATTTGTTCATAAAAGTTTTAATAATTTAGATTTGATATTATTAAACTCATTACCTAAAAGGATCTATAGTTATAAACCAGTAGATGTATATCCAAATGTAACATTTAATGATTTAAGAGAAGAATCACCACTCAAACGTATATTTGATGTGTTTTGTTATGATATTAATGGTAAAATTATTCGTAAATCCAAAGAGTCCTTATTGGTTGGATTTGATATAAATGTTCAAAATACTGTCAATTTATGTGAAGACGAAATAGTTCCAAGTAATGAAAACTTCAATAAAATCATAATAAAAAATAATATACAAAATCAAATAATAGATTCAAAAATAGATACATATGATCGTAATAGAAATATAGAATTCTTTTCAACACCTAATGGAATGAGATTAATAAAATATTTAAATGAAACCGTTACTTATCAAAACAAAACATTAACTGATTTATTGAGTGAAATTGAAAAAAATCATACAAAATTGGATAAACGTGAATTAGAATCAAATCTTAAAAAAATATCAGACAATTTTTCAGATATACAATCACAAACAACAGAAAAATTAAAAAAAATATGTGATTATTTAACAAAAACAGATAATATAGATGAAAAACATAAACGAATGATTAAAACAAATGAATTAAATCGTATATTAAATGATATATTTATCCGATTAAAAACAAGTGACTGTATATCTATCGTTAAAAATATAGAATTGTTATTATCTCGTTTATCAACAAATTATACAACTGATCCAAGTATTTCAAAGTTTTGGAAACTCACAGAAAATAATCGTGATTTAATGAAAACATATTTTGAAAATAATGAAATGTTATTACATAATAATGTTTTTGAAATATATAAAAAACAATATAATGGATTTTATAATTATTCTGATTCATCGACCATTATGAATTGTTATTATGATTTATTACGACATATTCATTCATATACTCGCAATATAGATGATTTAATCGGACAACAAAACGATTTATACGATAAATCAAGAGAAACAGTCTTATATAAATATTTATTGATTGGAGTTTTAAATGAATTTTATGAATATATCTTAAAATTAGAAACTGAAACGATAGATCCATGTCCGGATTCAGCAAATGAAATATTTAAATCACTGTCATCTAAAACTGAACTTGATAATTTAGAATCAGTAAAAATATTATCAGATTTATTGTTGGATATAGTTATTAATATGATTCAAGAATATACAGATCCAGCATGGATACATATGGATGATGATATGTTATCTAGAAAATTAAGAATGCAACGTGAAAGAGAAAAGCAAAAAATATTGAGTAATAATCGTGATGAAAGTTGGTTGAAAAAACAGTTACAAGATAATGGTATAACAAATAATTTTGCTAAAGCATCAAGAGACAATTTAGAATATAGAAATAGTGAAGAATATCAAATGATGACAGAAGCTGAAAGAGAGTTTGGTGAACTCAATATAATGAATCGAGCAGATGAACCTGATATTCAAATAAATATACCTAGTGAACAGGAAGAAGTGTTTGAACAGGATATAGAAGAACCATTAGAAGAAGATGATTCTAATTTTGAATAAAAATAATATATATACTATATGATCCGATATTTTTTAATATTTTTATTAGTATTGTTTTTAATTCCTAATATTGAGGGATTCAAAACAAATGAGTTTTATCGCGCCCGAAATATACCTATAGATGATAGAGTATATTTACCATATAGTGATAAACAAACACCAGATCACACACATTTATTATCAAATTATTTTGTTATGAATAGTCCAGAAAGAGATCATCGTCCTGGATTAATATCAAATATTCGAGATGAAATGGGAATAGACAGTCATCATTATTTATTTGAATCCCCACATCTTTATAAACCAAGTATGGATAAAAAAACCAAGAAGAAGATTAAAAAAGAAGTTTTAGATTATGTACAAAATAAAGATTATACCAGTTTTTTGGATCGTCCAATTACATATAGTGATGAAACAGAAAAACCGTATTTTTTAGGTGAATTACAATTGAAAGACGACCAAATGATACATGATCCATTTAAATTTCCGTATCGTGATCCATCTAGTAATCGAACCTTAGGTAATAAAATAGTTTATGATTTTTCAGATTCTGTTGATTTTGATATGGAATTAAGAGAAAGAGAGCAAAGATTACGTGGCTTTAGAAGACCTATATTAGATAAAGAAAATGATTTTACATCAATGACCACATGTACAAGTATAGATGAAGAAGGAACTGATTATGATTGTAGTAAATATGGATTATATTATAATCATGATGCAAACTTGAAACTAGCAAAAAATAATGATTACTCACACTCAATATGTTGTCATTCACCCTAATGATTTCAATAATGATTCATAGAATTGACGATCACTTTTTCTTGAATGGTTTGGTTCAACAAATATATAATATCTATTTGGATCAATATAAAGAGATAATCCATTATGTTTAATCATTAATCGGTCGTCTATATGTTTAACTTTACCTGTATATTCTAAATCTAAATTATTTTTACCTATACAATATATTTTATCATTCAAATATATTTTATCATCTACTAATAGTGGTAAATATTCCACTCGTTCTTTTATTCGGTCAGACAAAAAATACATTAGTGTATCATGTTTATTGGTTGATATTTCTAATATCGATTTTAATATTTCAATATCCATATTTTTATAATATATATATATATATATATATTATAATGAAATTGCGTTTAAATCACATTCTAGTAAAAGTTCCACTTATTTTAATAATTATTGGTCTTATATTACCTATGATAATGGCAAGATTTGCTACGCCACAAGAACGAAAACCTGATAGATGTGTTAGTGAATTACCATTTAAATCTCAATTAATGCATATGATGGTTGTTAAAAATAAAATAAAATTTTCAAGTTCAATTTTAATTGGAATAATATCATTTATTGCAGTATATATAGCAATAAATATTAAATTATAATTATATTTAACAATTATTATTTTTAATATATATAATATGATTAAGGATATAAAAACTATATTATCTGAATTAAAAGGATTTGAAGAGATAGAATTACCTTATCCATTAAAACCGGATACACATATTAAATATATAACACTTCTAGATGATGAAGAAACTTTTTATCGTGGAGGTAAATTCACACGATATGGAAATGATAAAATATTTTTAACGAATGGTGGACCTGAATGGGGGTTTCCTATTAATGTACGTGATAATGATTGTAATATTATTTATACATCACGTATATTTATAAATGAAAATACAGACAAACCATCAAAACGAGAAACTGAATTAGAAAAAACAATAATTGCACAGCAAAGAGTGATTGAAAAAATGACAGAAACAATTAAAAGAGATAAAATACAAATACAAAAATTAATTCATCAAGCATAGAGACTTACAGCAAGAATCAATTAAAATTATAATAAACTCAAACACAAATCCATAAAACATCATTTCTATATGAAAAGTTATATCATTCATATATTTTACAAATTTATCAGATAGAGTATCATCAGAGAATAATATGAATAATAACCAGTAAACAGATACACCTACAAACCAAGACAATACAAATATTAATATTATTTCTATCGGACATGGTATTTTATTACATTCACAGTGACAATTGCATTTACATTTATTTTTTAAAACTGGTTGGTTAACATCAGCAATTTTGTTATGACAATTTATTATTTTTTCTAATGGTTCTATTTCTGTATTATGACATATAGGACAATTATCATTATCTAAATACCACTTTTGTAAACATTTATTACAAACAAATGCAAAACATTCAGTATTTTTACATTTTACTATTTTTCTACATTGAAAATGATAAGATGTAAGACACACATGGCAAATACGACAACAATTCATATTTTTTTAGGTTGGTTTTTGTTATTAATTAATTATTCAAATTTAAAAAATAGTAATATTATGGAGAAAACATCTGATAATATTTATGATTATATAGAATTAGATAAAATAAGACGTTTATTAATAGATGAACCTGAATTAGGAGCATTATTTGAGGTATTATGTATTCATATTAATCACTTACTAACTCATAGACCAAAAGACATGATACCATATAAATCCAAAGATTTATCCAAATCTATTTAAATAGTTTTTGAATATTTTTATGTTCAATAAATAAAATAGATAATATTGCGAACAATATCCCAATTTTGCCATAAATATCAATTTTTTCTTTAAAATAAAATACACTGATAAAAGTTACTAAAATTATAGTAGATACATTCCATAGTGCATTTGTAACTGCTAAATCACGATATATTAATATTTTATATAAAATTAACCCAATTATTATATATAAAAATATACCAAAAACAAAATAATAATCACGATTATTTGCAGAATATTCAATTGTAGACATAGCAAATGATTCTAAAATTATTAAAATGATTACTAAAAAATAAAGATAATTCATATAATATTTATAAGATTAAAATTTGATTATTATTATAAAGTATATACTACAAGTAAAACTATGGATAATCTTGGAAACATATACGATGAAATCAATCAAATCTTATTTTATGGATTGATTGATGGAGAAAGTGTAATCACAGATGAAGGGGAAGGCAATCTCCAATTAGAGAATGGACAAGTATATAGATATAATGTAAAAGGTTTTAATGAATATGGAAAAAGATCTTCATTAGAACTAAAATTATTAGAATATATAAACAGATCTATTACTGCATTGAATAGAGTTCAATCTATTATTGATATTAATGGACCTTATATGTTTGATGATTCAAATGATGAAGACGATCGACCCACTACAATTGAAGAAACTATGGAATCAATGACATTGTCTTAAAGATATAAATACATATATATACATATATATATACATATGTATAAAATGAATGATTATTTTGGAGATATACAAATTGATCGTGAATCTATACAATATGATTTAACCAGACGATTCAATACATACAGTGAAAAATATATAAACGATTTAATCGTTTTTTTATATGAAAACAAGATACTAGCAAACAAGTATAGTATTAGTGGATGGAATATATTTCATGGTGAAATAATAATAGATTATATGAAACGATATATACTTCGAGATTGTGAAAATAATCTTAAAAAAAGGTGTTTCGTGTGGTGTATGGTAAAAAGACCTGATATACCATATACACCTGAATTATTCCAAAGAATAGGTAATTATATGAAATTACAGCCATAAAATATATTAGTTATAATATAATGAGTATGGGTGAGAGTTTAGAAGCAGCAATTAGAAATAATGATATTGAAACTGTTAATCATATAATAAATTCTGGTGCTGATATTGCAAAAATAGAGTATGATAGAGAGGGAGATCCCGACGATTTATTTAATGTGGGTAAATCATTTTTAATGATTGCAGTGAATAATAATAATTTAGAAATGTTAAAATTATTGGTAAATAATTATGATAATTATGATGATAAAGCAGATTTTTACACAACACCTTTAAAAAGAAACCGATCCGGATATTTAACATTAAAAGAATATTTGAATGAAGTAGATTATAATAGTAATGTTGAAACTGCATTAATTTTAGCTGTAAAAGAAGAAAAAATAGATATTGTAGAATATTTATTAAGTGTTGGTGCTGATCCAAATATTCAAGATAGATCTCAAAAATCTGCACTTAACTACGCAATTGATAAAAAAAATGAAAAATTAATTGATATATTACTTGAAGACAGTGATACTAATATAAATATAGGTTCTCCTCCGCCAAGAGATGAACCATTTCTCGAAACTTATTTAAAAATTACAAAACCGTCTCGTTTAATGAATGCAGAGAAAAGACTTGGGATTGCACGTGGTTTTTATAAAGATAGAAATTCAACTATTAATGAATTGCCATTTGATACAGATCTTCCAGAACAATTTGTTAGTGATGAAGATATTAGTGCAGATGTAATTAAAAGATGGTTAGATGAACAAAGGGGAATACAATCAAGCAGAAGATTACAATTTACTGGACGCGCAGCATCTCCAACTAAATCTAGATCTAGATCTCGTTCACGATCTCGTTCACCAAAACGCGGTGGACGGAAAAGAACTAAAAAAAAAGGTAAACAAACAAAAAAACGCGGTAAACAAACAAAAAAACGCGGTGGACGAAAAAGAACAATAAAAAGAAATAAAAAAAAGAAGTAATATTATGTTATTGTTATTTTTATGGAAACCTTTTGCACAAGTCATATTGAGATGTGAAAGACAAACGGATTGTATGATAGATAATTATTGTAATCGTGATAATGTATGTAATACATGTCTAGATATAACTACGACACATTGTGATTCATTGAATGGGTGTTGTAATACACCATTTCGTTTTCAATGTAGAACTCGTGATTTTAGTTGTCCAACATATCAACGTGAAACTACAGGTATAAATGGATTACATTTATTTTTATATTTATTCATTGTTTTAACAATTGCTTATTTGTTTACAGGATGTTATTATAATATGTCAATAAATCAACGTAGTGGATGGGATATAATACCACACAGAAGATATTGGGTGTCATTATTCAGTTTAGTTGAAGATGGTATATATTTTACATATTCAACTATTAGAAGAAAAATAAATACAAGATATACTAGTTTAGAATAATTATTGCTTTTTTTTATTTAAATATTTTAACATATACAAGATTGTATATACATTATTACTTCTAATAGGTGGTTTGCCATATTTAAAAAATGACACGCCTTGAACTATATCCATTATTATAATATAATATTTTATTCTTTATATTCTATCTAAACTTGATAATTGTAAATTAATGGTATGAATTAATTGCCTTGTTGTATCACCATTTACTTTATATTTGTCTGATATTTGACGGATAGATTCAATTAATTCAGAATTATAATATTGTAATTTTGTTTTACGATTTCGATAGATTAAATCTTGAATTTTTGATGTATCACGTTGAATATTCAATAAATCTAACGGATTGATTGTAACATTAAACCAATCCCAATCTTTTTTTCGTGTTTGTTGCCATTTTAAATATCTATTTTTAACTGGTGATAAATTTTCAGTATATAATTCTGTTAAATAATAATATGAATTACCATCTGTATATATATTTTTTGAATGTACCATTTCACAATTTTGACGATTCAAATTAGAATCTGGAATATCTCGTATTATATTTCTATTTTGATAAACTATTTTTCCTGTATTACGATAAAAATAACAAAATGGATCCTCCATATTAATAGTTAGATTTAATTGCTATTATTTTAAAAACTATAAATATCATTATTGCATAAAATAATCCATAACATCTAATTGATTCTGGTTCATCATGTTTTCTTTTTTTATTAGATATTAATTCTAAACGAGCAGAATTAGATCGTTTCATTTTTTAAATAATATAGTGGTTATTGCTTTAAATCAATATCTTCAAATTATATTTATAGATACAAGTATACGAATAATAAAATACTATGGGTAATTGTGCCAGTTGTTCAAGCAAATATGAACAAAATTATAATAATGAAAGATCAAAAAGTTCAAGTGAATTAAAAGTATGTATTGGTGAATGGGAAAGAGGTAAATCTGAAACTATGTTATTGAATGGAAAAAGTATTGACGGAACAATTCCAGGTGGTGATAATATTGGAAAACCAGTTTTTCAATTCTTACCAGTAAAATCTTTACATGATGGTGGAACAATGGTAATGGAAAGTCAAAATTGTCGTGCGATTATTCCTGCAGGATTTCGTGATGCTCCTACAGTAAATACTATGAATCCAGTTCGTTATGAAATAGGTCGTTTATCAGCATTAATGTCTATATTACATGTTGTTGTTATTCCAAAAGAAACGAGAATATATAATGCGACAACATTGAATAGTTCCCATAAAAACTTATTATTAGAAATGAGACAACTTGGTTGTGATGCAATTACTAAATTAATTCGAGCAGATGTGAAATTGATTGGATCATTGAAATGGCAATTAACTCAAAACAAATCTATTACAATGAAAGATGGTAATGTTTATAATACATTTATTAAAATGAGTGATATGTCATCTACTGGAAGATGTAAAAGAAATTTAATAAATGCACGTGGTGGTAAATTGAGTGATAATTTTATAATTGATTCAATTCGTCATTATTTTCATGTTGGTGAAAGCGCTAGTATAGGATATTTACACTTACATTCTACAGCAGATTGTTTTAATACAATTGCACGTGATATTATGGAAGATAAAGCAAAATCATGTAATTTTATTAAAAATACACCATTTGACGAAATAATTAAATTATTATAATATATATGGATGATGATAAAAAAGAGGATTCAAAATGGTATTTGAAATATATATTTATGATTATGGGTTTTGTAGTTTTATATATTTTGATGAAAAATCCTTATACAAGATCTTTATTACTAGAAGTTGTTGATGAAGAAAAGTTATTGAAAAAATATGGAATTATTGGTATAATAGTATATATATTTATTGGAATTTTATTGAATGTGATATTATTTTTATATTTTTTTGTAAATCTAACAACTGGATTTATATTTGGATTTAAACGTGGATTATTGATATCAATGACAATAGTAATTATTTCTGCAACAATTTCATTTTTGATATCTAGATATTTCATTAAAGAAAAAATACCTAAAAATAATGAAACATTTAAAAAAATATCAGAACATCAAACCGATTTTAATTTATATGATTGGATTAAATATAATGTCGTAACAAGAGTTGCTCCTATTCCATTTAATATTGTTAGTTATTTTTGGGGAACCACTGAAATAGATATATGGGTATATATACTTGCTACATTTATAGGTGTCATACCATGGATGGTTTTTGAAGTTTATACTGGATCAATAGTTAAAAATATTAATAAGTATGTATAATAAATGGAATCATCTAAATCAGAGAAGTGTATTTATCGTATTGCGTCAGTATTATTTGTATCGGCTGGAGCAGTTTTATTAACATTATATTTTAAATACAATAATAATACTGATAATAGTGGTTCTAATTAAATATCATATCATATAAATCATTTCCTAATAAATGTTTGTGTTTTTTTTCATTTAACCAATTAATTGTATAATAAAGATCCCATCCTAACAAATCTATTGGATCTAAATACATCGGTATTATTATTTATTCATGTATTTTTAAATATTTAAACATAGTAGCATATTTATAAATAAAATATAATGTTTGATTTTATCGTTGATTATATCGATAAAAATTACAAAAAAACTATTGAATCTGATTTATCAAAAGTTAATGATGTAATAGAAACAATAATACATAATATTTGTACACAAAAGACAACTACAAAATCATTTGAAATACATATGATACGTGAAATCGTAAATCAAAGGGTGAGTGAAATTGTTAAAGTTCAAAGATTAAGAGAACGTGTTGAAAAATTAGAAAAATTAGAAATACCTGATCAAAGAACATCCGGTTGGTATGCTATGAGGCGTAAGATGTTAACTGCAAGTAGTTTAAGTACTGCTTTTGGTGAATGTTTTTTTAAATCAAGAAATGAATTAATATTAGATAAAATTGAACCAAATGAAGCACCGTTAACTTTTAATCCTATAACAGAATGGGGAGTTAAGTATGAAGATGTTGCAATACAATTTTATGAACATATAAATGGTGTAAAAATAAATGATTTTGGATTAATAGAACATCCACATTTTGAGATTACAGGGGCATCTCCAGATGGAATATGTTCAAATGATTCTCCAGATAAATTTATTGGTCGTATGTTAGAAATCAAGTGTCCACCAAAAAGAAAATTTACACAAAAATCTGCAATTCCTAAAGGATATTGGTATCAAATGCAATCTCAACTTGAATGTACTGATTTAGAAGAATGTGATTTTCTACAAGTAAAATTTAAAGAATATTTGAATGAAATTGATTTTGAAGCAGATAATATGGAAATTGATGGTAAAATTATTAATGGATATACTCGCAATGAATATCCAAAAGGAGTAGTTATTACTTATAAGAAAAATGAAACGGATGGGTTCAGTTATTTATATCCAGAATTAATCAAATCAAACGGTTATTATTGCGATTGGATTCGTGAAAAAATAACATGGATTGAATCACAAAATTATATATTTACAACTTATAAGTTTTGGACAATAGAATATTATGCATGTGAAACAGTTAAACGTGATCGTGTATGGTGGACAACTGTAGCATTGGATAAAATATATAAATTTTATAGTGATGTTGAATATTACCGTGACCATGTAGATGAATTGAAATCTAAAATTGTTGATAAAAGGAAGGATCGCAATGATATTAGTGATGTTGATGAATGCTTACTATGATTTAAAAATTTGAATATACATATATTTATATTTCACACTTAAAAGAACAGATGTCTTTTTCAAATGTTCTAAAATATGGAGAGCGTGATGTTTCAGTATTTTCATATACTTGTAGTGTGTGTCAAAACACACAGTATGGAAAACCATGGATGATGTATAGTGACAATAATCAAAGATTAAATATATGTCGGTATATTTGCTATAATAAATGTGATAATATTAGATATGAAAATGTTGTAAATAAAGGCGATTTCAATACATTATTTCCAAAATTAACAATAGATTCTAGTTTTAAATTATTAGATAAACAAGAAGTCAGTAATATGAATAAATCACAATATGATCGTTATATGATGAGAGTGGAAGAACATTTTATGATGAATCCTCAAAGATACCAAGATTATGTTAATAATTTGTGGGAAAATGATGTTGTTGAGAAACAGGATACAGAAAGAGATACATTACACGTTGAATCTTATTGATATTAAATAAATGTTATAATATAAAATGAGAGAATTAAAAGAAGAAGATGATATTGCTAAAATATTAGTTGATAATGAAAACAATAAGTATTTATCTTTTTTATATTTTACAGCAAAATGGTGTGGACCATGTCAACAAATATTTCCATTAATTACGGAATTAGCAGAAAGATTAGTGGCAAAAAATGTTTTGGTTCGTTTTTACAAAATAGATATTGATGAAAATGAAGAATTTTGTGAGAAGTGTGATATACGCTCTGTTCCTACGTTTTATATGATGAAAGGGAAAACATTATTGAGCAGCACAACAGGAGCAAGTATTGAAAAAATAGGTGAAATGTTGATATCTACTTATAACGATTATATTGGTAAATTAAAGAAATAAACATATAAAGAATAATCACTATATTTTTTTAAATGGCAGAAACAGATGTATCCACCTATAATTTTGATGATTTAGAAATACGTGATGAACTCTTAAGAGGAGTTTATGCATATGGTTTTGAGAAACCATCAAATATACAATACAAGTCTATACCTTTTATTAATGCTGGTCGTGATGTTATAGCACAATCACAATCTGGAACAGGAAAAACAGGTGCATTTACAGTTGGTATATTAAATAAAGTAGATTTAGAATTAAAGCAAACTCAATTTATCATTATGACACCAACACATGAATTAGCAAAACAAATATTTGAAGTAGTTACAGAATTATCAAAATATATGGATGTTACTATTGCAAAAGTTATTGGTAAAACAAATATAAGTGATAGCATTACAGAATTAAGAAAGGATCCACAAATTATTGTTGCAACTCCAGGAAGATTATTAGATATGATTAATAGAAATATTGTATATACTGATAAATTAAAAACATTTGTGATTGATGAAGCAGATGAAATGTTATCAAGTGGATTTATGGAGTCAATTTACAATATAATTAAATGTATTCCAAAAACAAGTCAAATATGTTTATTTAGTGCAACATTGCCGCAAGAAATCTTACAATTAACAGAATATTTTATGAAAGAACCTGAATCTATATTAGTTAATCGAGATCAATTAACTCTTGAAGGAATAAAGCAATTTTTTGTTCAACTAGAACAATATCGTTGGAAGTTTGATGTTTTATTTGATATTTATGATACAATAAATATTACTCAATGTATTATTTATGTTAATAGCAAATCTACTTTACAAAATCTATATGATAGATTAAGAGAGAGAGATTTTCCAGTATCTTATATTCACGGAAGCATGGAACAAAGAGATCGTGAATCTAATCTAAGTGATTTTAAGAATGGTACAACACGTATTTTATTATCAACTGATTTATTATCACGCGGTATTGATATACAACAATTATCTTTAGTAATTAATTTTGATTTACCACGTTCTAAAGAAACATATATTCATCGTATTGGTCGTAGTGGTCGTTATGGAAGAAAAGGGGTAGCAATTAATTTTGTTACAACTGAAGATGTCGGTCAAATGAAAGAAATAGAGACTTTTTATAATACAAAAGTTGAAGAAATGCCACAAAATCTTGCAGATTTTTTATGTTAAGTATTTAAAAAAATAGATATGCGTATATAATATATCAATTCTTTCTATCTAATTATAATATGGATGATTTAAACATAATAAAAGATGAAGATATTCAAACAATAAATTTAGACCTTAATACACCTGTTGCAGATTCATCTGGGACATTAGGGATTGAATTATTAGCAGATCCTAATAAAACTAGTAAACCAGATGGATATACAAGTGGAGAAGAATCTAAACCCAGTAGTCCTAAAAAAGAATTCAACTTATTTGGAAACAATAATGATATCAAATTAGATGATATTAAATTAGACAATGTTGATTTGCCAGATTTTCCTCCAAGTTCAGGTGATGTTAAATCTGTTAGTATGCCTCAATTTGATAACGATCCACTATTGACAAAGGAAAATACAGAGTCAACTGATGGATTTAAACCTATTCATACTTTAAGTGCAGGAGAAATAAAGAATGAAAAGATTGATTTGATATATAAGTTTAAAAGACTAGAGAATCAAGGTATCAAAACAACAATGAATTATAATATGAATTCACAACTTGAAGATATGAGAAACGAATATATCAAGTTAAAAAAACAAAGAGAAATGGAAAATTCTATTAAGTTTCAAAGAAAAATGTTGATGGCATGTATTACTGGGATAGAGTTTTTAAATGGTAAGTTTGATCCTTTTGCTGTTAAGTTAGAAGGGTGGTCAGAGAGTATGAATGAAGGAATTAATGATTATGATGAAGTATTTGAAGAACTACATGAAAAATATGGTGGTAAAACAGAGATTGCTCCAGAAATAAGATTAATTATGATGGTTGCAGGAAGTGCATTTATGTTCCACTTAACAAATACATTATTTAAAACATCATTACCAGGAATGGATGATATATTAAAGCAAAATCCTGAATTAATGCAACAATTTGCTAAAGCTGCAGTAAATACACCTAAAACACAACCGCAACCCTCAAATGGACCACCACCAATGAATCCAATGGGAATGATGGGTGGATTAATGAGTGGATTAATGGGTGGAGGTGGAATGATGGGTGGTATGATGCCACCTCAAAAACCACCAATGCCTCCAAAAAGAAGTGAAACTAAACCATCAATGAAAAATGCAGATAACATAGATAATATTATAGATGGGATGAATATAAATCCTGATAATATAGACTTAGATAATATATCTATTGTTAGTAGTGATAATGGAGGTATTACTTTAAATTTATAATTCAAAACTGATCTACATTTTTAACAACAACTGGTTTATGTTTTTCTATAATTATTTCTGGTTTATTATCATCTTCTGCCATCATTCTAACTTTATTAATAACACTATTTAATTCATTTTGAATATCAATATTTGTTATTTTTTTCTTTTTTTGATTTTTAACATCATTACTATCTGTTGAAAACTCTCCAACAAATAATATAAATATAATGGTTAAAGTCGTTGCTGCTAATAAATCTCTTGTTGCTGCAAAAAATGCACAAAACACAATAAATCTTCTAAAATATTGTGTATTTATCCATTCTTTTTGCTTAGGAGTTAATTCTTCAATCATAAAACGAGCACCAATATTCATCATAATCATAACAACTCCAATAAAGTATTTATTTTCTGCTATTTTTTCTAAAGTATTCGGCATATATATATTTAATTAGTATATTTTTTTTATAAGATAATATTATATGTCAACATTAGGATTTTGTGAATTAGACCAAGCATTTAATTCAACCATTAAACGTAAGAAACGGTCAAGTAAATCACGTAAATTAGATATAGAAGACGAATTAATACAAAGAGGTGATATTCATGTTCGTGAAGTGGATCGTCCTAATTTAAGTAATAGTTTAGATCGTGAAACAGTGAATGCTTTACCATATACTTATGAACAAAATGAACAATATGCTAAATTAAGAGAACAACAGCAATTAAAACAACAGCAAAGTCGTGATGAAAAACCAAATCAAATGCAGTTTGATATGAATGTTAAATTTGATCAAATGGTTCGTGATTTTGAATCACGTATTGTAAAATTAGAAGATTTTTATAAACGAAAAATTAAAGAAATATTAGAGAATAATCGTGCTGAACGTGAAGAACCTAGAAAAATTGAACCTTTTACTGTTAATAAACCAACTTTTAATAATGATCAATTTAATGAATTATTATTATATATATTTACAGGTATATTTTTACTTGTTTTGATTGATTATATTTATAAACTTGGAAAGAAATCATTTTAAATTTTTATCTCTTTTATATTATAATGAGCACAATTTGTATGGAACATCC
>MDTC01063923.1_pt1 | contig 16321 bp, 24 predicted proteins | sample 811181 | NCBI WGS metagenome assembly MDTC01 (sample SAMN05326644, study PRJNA326480) | marine metagenome | isolation source: seawater | place: Pacific Ocean: North | collected 2011
GCTATCAGAGATTACGAGTAAACACAATTATAAATCCTTTACACAATACGGAGAGATTCCTTTTTAGATTACTGACATTCTTTTCATACTATCTTTGAATTCACCTGCTAAACGTGTCTTTTCTTTACTCATATTTATTAAATACAAGTCACTGCTCACTTTTTCTTTCACTATACCCCATCCTTTTGGATAGACGCTATACCAGTAATATATATCAACATGTCTCTCATTTTCTGGTAAAGCCATATGAGATAAATATCTAACACCCCTCCCTATCACTTGATCTAATTGGGAATTATTCCAGTAGGGTTCCATTATGTGTATTTCACGAGTTGATTTTAAATCCAATCCCTCTGATCCACTTCTACTCAACAACAAAACATCAAATTTCCTTTTATTATAATCATCTACAATTTCTTTTTTCTTTTTCTCACTCACAGAACCTGTGAATAACCGATAGCTAATTTGATTTTCTTCACACAACTTTGAAAACATGACTACTCCATGTTCTAAATAGTTACTATAAACTACTACTGGCTTTGCAGAATTCTTAACATGATTAATCAACTCTTTCACTTTCGGTGACGGAACTCCATTTACCATGTTCGACAATTGTCTGCTCTTCGATAAATATGCATTTATTCTAGATCCAACTCCTTTTGCATTTTTATCCCCTGCATCTACTGCATAGTTTTGTGACAACATCTTCAACTCAACTCTCGACAATGTTGATTTTTCTATCTTTGTATGTAATTTACTTTGCATATTACTCATTTCAACTGCTTTATAATGGTATTTTGTAGTTGGGTAGAGACTTTTGTCATTGTTTTCATAATATGAAATTTTACCTTTTATTGCTTCCTCAAACATAGCTTTGTTTTTCATTCTTGGCCGTTTTTCCCATTTAACTGTTTGATATACAACTACTCCTAAAACTGTAACTGGTGTCTTTACCTTATTGATTCTTGTTTCCACATATCTCTCTTTAAACTCTTCGTTATTTGTTGGTAGCACATTTCTTTTCGCTATCATGTTCACTAAAGGAGATATATCGCTTGGTCTGTTAACTAATGGCGTCCCTGTCAATAATACAATCTTCAAAGCATTTTTTGATGCTTCCATTATTTTTTTTGCATTTTTTCTATATTGATTTCGTAACCTATGGGCCTCATCTATTATCAAAACTTTATTATCGACATTTATGTTCATCTTCAATGATCCTTCATATGATATCACCTTAAACTTCTTTGCATTTCCTTTATATTTACTTATCTCTTTTCTGTAATTTGATATCAAAGATGCAGGGACAATTACTAGAGATTGTTCCTTTAATTTTGAAGCTACGTCAATACTTGTTAGTGTCTTTCCAGACCCTAAACCATGATAAACAATAACTCCGTTTACATCTTTGTCTAACAAATATTTTGCCGTGTTTATTTGATGTTTCTGTAATTCCATGTATAATATACAGAATAAATTTCAACATTCTATTAAAATGAAATCTATTTTGTTTTATTAGAATGTTCCGCTATGCTTTCTTCTTATCTAGTCCAACACTATAAAACAAGAGAACATTTAGTTCGGTATTGTTTCTATTTGTGGAAACTAAACTAAGCCAGTTCTTTGCAATTCTCCACTATTATTGTAAATCCAGCATTTTATTGAATTGCGGTCCTTCCTTGTATCCTTTCTGCTCCTCACATCGTAATGTCCATCTTCAAATATATTAAATGTTGACCGGACTAACATATCTCTTTCACATTTATTTGATTGTTCCTCGTTTATTGTGCAATACATTTCATCCATTAAGTTAGAAGCAGATCTGATTGTTTTATATATTATATACTCAACCGGCTTCATAACAAATCTTTCTCCATTATAGACACTGATTTGTTCTGAACGTAAATTAGTCAACTTTATGTTGTTGTTCTCTGGAAATTCCGGATTAAAATGAATTTTATTCACAAGCATTGGAATAATTCCTACATCTCCATCATTCCCTCTTCTCATTATTCTTATAAAATCATCTTCATTCAATGCATCGAAATTTTCATCACCAAATTTCCTCAATGGTTCTCCATTAGAAGCAATGATGTTAATTTGTGTATTATTATTAATTGTTATATTCTGACACACAGGTTGCTCTTCTTTCTTTTGTTTCATTTTCAAAGATTCTAAATATTTCTCTTTTTCATGGCAGGTTTTTTTATGTCGTGATACTTTATCAACTCCAGAATATGTTTTGTTACAAAATCTACATGTCAATTTATCATACTCCTTGAAAGGAATTTTGAGTTCAATTTCTAACATTCTAATTTCACATGTACTCATAGGGCATTTTCTTTCATGCTTATTTATATTTTTTTTGTGTACAACTTTATAACAATATTTACATTTTGTATGATCTAATGGTGTTAAAGTATGGTCTAATGGTGTTAAAGTATGGTCTGATGGTGTTAAAGTATGGTCTAATGGTGTTAAAGTATGGTCTAATGGTGTTAAAGTATGATCTTCTTTACAGGGAAACTTTCTATTAAGATGTCTTGTCAATCTCCATTTTGCATCAAAAGCCATTTTACATCTTTCACATTCAAACATTTGTTCTTATACTATATAGAATATATTTATTTATATTCTTTTTTTGTTGTTTTTTTGTTGTTGTTTTGTTGTTTTTGTTGTTGGGAGAGGAAAAAAAATGAAAGAGGTATATGATTTCAAAAAAATATTTTATTTAACAAATTTATATAAGTTTTTTTAAATTATATTTTGACCCAGATATTATATTGAAAATATTTGTGTTTTCCTTGAACTTAAAGGATTGATTAAGTGTCAGGTTCTAGGTTCATGCCATTTATTGTATCCGTTATATGAAGCTTCATTTCCTCTAACTCTGATTCATAATTGAAATCAGAATCGTATTCTTCACCTGCCGATGAATACCATTCACGAATACAGTCTGGATGCTTTTTATAACAATATTCAATGGCTTCATCTTCATCAGTTAAATTATATCCATATACGTCAGCAGCTTTACAAACATACCAATCATCATAATCTTCATAATCCTGTGCCGAAAAACACTTTTCCATATGTTTATTAGTTGCTTTAGCTTGTTGTATTAATCGTTGTTGTTCTTTAAAGCGTTTGTCCCATTTATCAATCATACTAATTTCATAATTTTTTTCATACTCAATTATTAATTGTTTTCTTTGGTTTTCTCTCTTAAGTCTTCGATGTTTTGTTATATCATTCATTATATATTCAGACATATCTGTAAGTTTTTGTTCTCTGGTGACTGGTTTAAATATCCGTGTATACGATTGTGACATTTTCGCTTTTAATGAAATTAATTAATTAATTAATTTAGTTTCTTTAAGTGGAATTTAATTAATTTATTGTCTAATAATAATATGACTATAATAAGACAGAAGCAATATAAGCTTTCGGATACAGACAAAAAGCGAAGAGAAACTCTTGAGTCAAAAATAAGAATGGATGCTAAGCGTAGAAAAATTACACTAAGGGAAGCTGCAATTTCTAAAAAGTCAAGATTAAACATATTGCGTATTTATAGAAGATATAGAAATTTTGAACATTGTAAAATTATTACTTCCGATATGATTTGGATTACAAAGAAATTCATAAAAAATGGTAAAACTAACAAAATATGTTCAAAATAATAATCATATGTATATAAATGGACGCAAATGCTGTTGAAAAGATGTTTGCTGGAATGAATATTTCAAGAGGTAGAAAATCAACAAGACCTTCTAGGAGACCTCAGTCTTTATATAAGCCTGTGAAATCAATAAGTAAACCTAAGAAACCTGCGACATCTAAGAAACTTGCGACATCTAAGAAAGTTAATCTGACACCCATAATGAATGAAAAACTAAAGAAAGGAAATTTATTGTCAGTACGACAGTATCTTCATACAACAAAGGGTAAAACATACGGCTTAACACGTGAAAATCTGGGTGTATATGGCCGTGAAAACAGATTCAAGAAAGGAATGTCTCAAAAAGTACTTAATCAAATTCTTTCTTCTGCATCAAAATTAAAAAATACACATAAAAGATAAACATTTATATATTAATATGAGAAGAAATGAAACGAAAGACATTTTCTGACACTTGTTCAATTTGTTATAACGATATAGAACCTGAAGATTGTAAAATATTGCCATGTAAACATGCATATCATCATTTATGCGTGAATCATTGGCTTGAAACTAACTACACTTGTCCTGATTGTAGATGTGAAGTATATTTTCATAAAATTGACACATTTGACAAGAAAGATAGTTTTGAGCATTGGTTCAACAAAGAATTTCAAAATATTTGTAAAAGTTTCAATATTGAGACTTTTCAAGCCCATTTCAAAAATAACGAATATATTACTATCGATAGAAAACAATACATTCATTATTCTGAATTCATATCAGATATGTATGATTCTTTCATGAAAAAAGAAAATCCCAATGAAATATATCATCAAAGATTTGGGAAATTCTATACAGCAATATTAGGTACGGTGTTCAAATTTTATAAAAAACCTTTTTTCTTTCATGATGTCAATGATTCTTGCAAAACATTTGTAATTGACGCAATAAATAAAACATTGGATTTGGCCATATACGATTGCGGTCCTCCCTTATTTTCTTCATACGAACTTTACAAAGTTTTGAGTCAACTTTCACCTTTGTTTTGTGAAGAAACTCTTACAGAAGAAGATTATGATTAACATGTAGTTGTTTTAAATTGATTTAAACTTAACTCCTTTTAATATTTGAATGTATATATCATCAATAAAGAACATATACGCTCGACCCGGAGTTTCTAAAATTAATGGAGTTGGAATGATTGCAATCCGCTATATTCCAAAAAATACAAAAATCTTTCCTGTTTCACAAATATATGGATGTTGGAGAAAGGAAAAGGATTTAAGAAAAGATAATGTTCATGGGAATATCGTAAATATGCTTCAAGATTTTTATTGTAACAAAAGTGACCCCAATTGTGACTCAGTGTTCTGTCCAATTGATGAAGCAAGCAATTATTTACCCCAAAACTTAATGAACCATTCGTTGAATCCAAATACAAAAATCTGTGATGGTTTCATTGTTTCAACATATAATATATTAGAAGGACAAGAAATCACTGAAAACTATATTGATATTTGTGGCACAGATTATGTCAAAAGCAGAAAGATTATGTAAATTATATTAATGATACTTCCTTGTAATTGGATTAAGATAAAAAACAAAAATGTGAGTTTATTTTATAATGGAGAATTGACAGTTGTTCAATTGAAGAATTTATCATCAATTAAAAATAAGTGCAATCGAAGTTCTAAAGACCTTGCAAATCAATGTTATAGATCATATATACGTAAAACTAATAATAAAAACTTTACTTGTAATCAATACATAGGATCTCAAGTGTCAGAAATATTAAACACAGAATATAAAAAGCATCTTGCAGAAAAAAGCCAAATTCTCAAAAACTTTAAAGTTAAATTATTACCAAATATAAAAAAATCGCAAGGAAGCAAGCCATGTAAGAAAATATTAAATGCAAAAAAAGTTGTTACTGGGTTCAAAATGAAATCACAATAGAACGGGAAAGTTATTCTCATGTGCATTTATTCCTGCATACCGTGGCTCTCGAATCATTGTCTTAAAATATTATTGGTTAGCTAATTTCACTGTAAGTACAATGAAAGATCATTGTACTTACGGATGAAGACGTTGACGGAAGCCATATTAAGGGTTTACTGTTTAATTTTGTGGCTTATTTTTGGCCTAGTTTATTGGAGACAGAATTTTTACAAGGGTTTCTTACACCTGTTATCAAAGCAACAAGAGGTCAAGAAAATTACAGAAAATGATGTTGAAATATTTATTGTTCCTCTTTTAATTTCTTTCTGACTGCTTTACGTTTTTGTTGATTAGATTTACATTTGTTCAATTTTTGTTGTTGAAATTGCTTCAACAGATTTGCAATTTCATCTTTTGTGGGTTTACCTTTCTTTTTTTTCACTGTTTTTTGTTTACAACTTGATGTAGTTGCATTTTGGTAGTCTTGCTGCACTTTCTTTAAACATAAAGTTTGTGGTTTTTTCTTTGTAAATTTTTCAAGAACAATGCTATTTACAATATTGTCAATCAGTTTATTAACATTTTGATTGGAACTTTGCATTTGTATTATACGTAAGATTTTTTTAAGCTGAGTCCATGATATCATCAAAAAACTTTTTAATACTTGTCCCTTTTCTCATAACTTTATATATAAACGGACAAGTTTGATATATTTCAAACATTTCATCAGAACATTCAGCAGTTCTTAAAATAATTTTTCCTTTGAACTTAAGTTTAATTAATGTTAAAGCTACAGTCATTCCAGTCACATAACCTTTTGTTTCAGGAGGTAGAATACTATCTAAGTTTATATCAATAATTGCAAGATCAGGGATTTTATCAATACAAAATTTAATGAAATTATCAATCTCTATATTTGATTCTCCAAAACAGGTACAAGTGACATTATCAATTGATAAGCAAACTCTATTCCAAATTTTCCTTGTAAGTAAATCATCATCAAGCAAACAGACGTCAATCGGCTCCATATATTTGTTAACGTAACATATTGTTTATGTTTTTTATTTTTCTTGTAAAAATATGAATAATTTTAAATTATTATGGAAAACTTCAAAACCCATCTGATATACACCAGCAAAAGATTTAAATTGCCATATTTGTTGAATTCTGAAACTGTAAGTAAATTACATTTGGGAAAATGTAAATTCTGTGAACGAGAAGATAAGATGGTAAAAACATATCAAAATGTTGGTTTAGTTGAATTTAGTAAAGGATTTGTAAAATCTAACGTATTTCCTTTATGTAAGTTGTGTTACACAACACGTGCAGGATTGAAAAAGAATGACTATATAAATGCTTGCAAAAGGATATCTGGAAAAAAGGTGAAACTACAAGAAATAGGAAATCATATTTCAAGATACGTCGTTAAAAGAAAATGCAAGTATAGTAAACAATTCAATTGTTCGAATAGAAGAAAATTGTTTACTAAAAGCCCATCATGTAAATATTGTAAACGGAACACACATCTCACTGTGAATCGAATAAATTCAAATATGAGTTATGCAAATGACAATGTGCAGGTACTTTGTTGGCTATGTAATAGAATGAAAGGAAAACATGCCGAAGGAAATTTTTTAAGTCACTGTAGAATGATATCAAAAATAAAATCCACATAAATATACATGAAATTAACAAACAAAGGTATGATGTTAGACGAGAAAGAAAGTTTTAGGATAAGAAGTTTGAATTATATAAATTTTATTCAAACTCATAGAGAGTTAATCTCTGATTTGGTGTTTCAAGCGAAGCACTTTATGTTTGGCGCCATATATTGCCCGGAAAGCGACATTATGAATGCCAATTATTTTGGAACATATCTTATTAGCAAAGAAAATGCTCATGCAAACGGTATAAAATACTTAGATTGTTTGGGTTGCTCGGCATGTATGTTTGGGAAAAAATACAATTCATTAACTGATGAGGAAAAGTTATTAGTTATTGAAATGTAGAAAATTACAAGAATCATCTATAAATATTTTAATTCTTTATATAATATTTTGGTTAATATTGGTTAATATTGGTTAATTGGTTAATGAGAGAGGAAAAAATAAAAGAGGTATATAATTTCAAAAAAAAGTTTTATTTAACAACCGAAATACGAATTTATAATTTAAAAATAGAATCAAGTTTCAAAAATGTGAATGCAAGAAAGCTCCCCACCAAATGGCAGGGGGGCTTTCTAAGATATTGTCTTTAATAATTATATGTCAATAACTTGCATTGCCCCTAAGTTTAACATAATAGAATTCTTCAATTTCATTTATAGAAAGAATTTCAAATAATTCCTTTAAATTAAGCAATGTGACATTTTCCTTTTTTCTAAGTCGATTGAGAGTTTCAGTGAATTTCAATAATCTAGCTTTTAAAGCAACATTAACTTTAGAAGTAGAAACTTTGTCTTTTAGGTATTTACTCATTTGTTTTAGTTCTTTAATTTGTTCTTTATTTGTGCTTTGCTTAATCGTCATATTTATGGTTTTCTGTAAATTTGGGCCATTGCCTAAAAAGTCTGCATATAGTTTCATCAGGCGGAAATTTTTATTGAATCCATCTGATAATATAAGTATTGCAATGAATACAACCCATTGTTTTTTATTAAACTGATCTTCGTTGGTGATATTTTTAAACATTGGCAACCGTCCTATCAAATTATAAACGCCATGTTTTTCATTAATTGGCAATTCCGGAGCAGTTGATAACATCTTAACAACGTTATTATTTGATAATTTCCGTTTTATTTTAATTTGCACTTTCTCTTTTGGAATTTTCTCTCTAAAAGATCTACTTGTACTACGTAAATCTTTTACCGTAGTCCTATTTAATTTTGATAAAAAGACAGCCATACCTTGCATGTTGCTATTTGCCCTTATTCTCCTTTTTCTGTCTTCAATCTTGTTTGTGTTACATCTTGTTAGCGGATTCTCTATATCCTGTTTCAAATAACCTCCTCTTCTAGCCTTCAAATAATGACAAAATAACCTCCTCTTTTTGTCTTCAATTCTTTCGCGCATTTTAATAAGAAACTGTTTTATATAAAAATAAATAAATAATAAATCAAATGTACTCAGATGAAATCAAACGGGATAGGTTGAGTATTGAAGAATAAATGAAACTGCACGTTATACAAATCATTGACAGATGAAGAAAAGGCGTTAGTTATTGAAAAGTAGTTTAAGAATGTTTTCTTTTGCTAAAATAATATTTTCGTTGTTACCCCAAATTTCCAATACTTTTTTATTAGCATTAAACCAAATATATTGAACATTGAATTCTTGAGTCCATTTTTTAAATACTTCTCCGCCTTTACCCATGATTGAAAATATTTTTTTCTTACTGATTCCTTTGACATTTATTTCAGCATATTCAGCATTAGGAGGGTTATAGCCAGGACCGATTCCTCCACCAATACACTTTCGTTTCATTTCAACACCTTTGTTAAATATTGTATTTATACTTTATATGCTTTTTTAAGGTTGATTTGTTCTTAGATAAATACATTCCGTTTCTTGTGGAAACTATTTTCCAATTTTTGATGTAGTTTTGCTTAACACCATCGTATACGCGAATATTTAAACCAGGAATAACGCTCAAATGCGTGAATTCGTGAAGTTGAGTTACATATCGTGTTTTGATGAAATCACTAGTTAATAAAAATCCAACTTCATTCTTTCTTTTGTTCGCTCTTTCAATAGCAATCTTTAGTGGAACATGAACCCAGACGAAAGCAATTTCATAATCTGGTTCAAATTTTCTAATATACTCAGAGTAGGATAATGCAGTTTTCGGATTGTTTAACTGTTTTATAATGTTTGCACCTTGTTGGAGTAAATCTATCTGATGTTTTGCCTCAATATTTGAAATTCTATTGGAAATACAATTTATCAAATTTAGTTGGTTTGAGTTCGAGTTTGATGTTTCTTTTCCATATTTCTTCCATAAAGGATGTTTGAATATGACTTGGTCTGAGTCAAAAACCGCATAACCGTTTTTATATTGTTTTTTAATATACGTACTTTTGCCAGAACCAGGCGCTCCTATCACTAATATTATTTTTCTTTCAAATTTTAAATTATTTGGAATAAAATCAGCGACAAACTCTGTTTCCAATTCTTTTCTAGGTGTAGTAACACTTTCAATATTATGCTGATTTTTTATAAACTTGATACAAGCTGACATTAATATATAAAATTTTATATTTTCAAAGAAATTGTTTTTCTGCATAATTTAGTCGATTCTTTGTGAGATGTTTTTTCTTTTTTTTTTTGATTTATTTTCTTCTGTATATTTATCAGTATTTTCTTCAATAAGTTATTTGTAACGTTTGATTCTTTACCATTGTATATTAAAGTTACCCGCTTACCTGATATTGTTCTAGGAATCTGTTTTTCATTTTTTGTCTTTTTTGCGCACACCATTCTATATTACTAGAAGATTTAATTGTAAACGATTTAAAGAAAAGACAAATAATATATATTGAGCAATATGCTCATGACAGGGTGCATGGTGTATCGGATAGCATGCCAGCCTTCTAAGCTGGTGGGGTGGGTTCGATTCCCACTGTGCCTGTTTTCATTTTTATATTTCCTTTAAATATGAAATATAAAAATGAAAAATAATTCATACGTCAATAATAAATCAATGAGTAAGGAGTGTTCAATATGCTGGGAACCAGTTCATGACGAATTCGAAAAACTTGCGTGCTGTGATCAGCATATATACCATAAAGAATGTTTGGATGAATGGTTATTAGCTTCAAATTCATGTCCATTTTGCAGATCTGTTATTTTAGCTGTAAACACATCTTCTACAAGTGAACTAGCATACAATCACAGTGGACAAAATCAAAATGAAATCAGTTTACATGTTATCCAGTATAACAGAATTCTTAATATGATTGTTAAAAGTTGTTTGATATTAATTATTATAGATTTCATATATACAGAAATATTAAATCGATTTGCATAAAACCTCTAGCAATTGTTTTTTATTCTTCTTGTTTATTGAAATTTTGTGCTGCTTTGCAATTTCCTTCAATTCTTTCAAAGTCTTACTAGATAAATTTTGAAATGTTTCATTTTCTTTTGTTTGTTCGTAGATATTGTTTTTTGTAATCACCTCTAAATCTCTATAGGATTGATAAAATTCTGCTTCGTGAACCTCTGTTCCTGTATTGACATCTTCTTCTTGGGCATTTGGTTGTGTAGTGGCACCTTCTTCTTGAGCAATTGGTTGTGTATTGACATCTTCTTTTTGAGCATTTGGTTGTGTAGTGGCACCATCTTCTTGAGCAATTGGTTGTGTATTGACATCTTCTTTTTGAGCATTTGGTTGTGTAGTGGCACCATCATCTTCTTGAGCATTTGGTTGTGTAGTGGCACCATCTTCTTGAGCAATTGGTTGTGTATTGACATCTTCTTGAGCAATTGGTTGTGTAGTGACGTCTTCCCCTTGAGCACTTGGTTGTGTATTTACACACATTTCATTTTGTGGACTCTCATCTTCTTGATTAAGTTCTCGCAATATGTTATAATCTTCGCAAGTATTTATTTTGGGAGAATCAACTTTGTTATTTTTTCGTTTGTGATATCTGGTGTAGAGGTAAAGTCCCGCAAAAATTGTTATTAACAATACCATGTTAATTCTTTTAAACATTATTTTAATTAATATTTAACTTATTCAAATTTTACGGAATCATTGCTTTTAGTGAAATAAAGTGTTTATTTTCAAGAATTGTATTCATTTGAGTTAAAAGAAATGGTCCGAGTCCGGTTACTTGGTTGGATATAAACCTGCGACCCCGGTTACCGGTGCTCTGCGATTTTTTGGAATAGGATGTATATTGGTGACTTGTTGAGTTTGGACCTGCGAGTTTTTGGGCAGTATTAGAGTTTGTTGTATGTCACGTGCTGCTAAACATCTAATTGCAGCAGTTAATACTACCGCACCTAAACGAATTGTATTTCTCATCAAATCATTAAGATTTAATGAATTAGTATGTCCTTTACCATAAGCTAGTGAACCGAATGTTGATAACGTCAACATTGCATTGTATTGATTCTCATTAATGTTGGAAATTGTATCTAAACTATTTTTCAACTGTGTCAACAACTTTACGTCCATAAAGGGCATTTTAGAGGAAAGTAATGCAGTTGAACCCATATTCAGAAGATTCGTTTTGTTTGGTGCTAGATTTTTAATTCCGTGTATTTCTCCTTTCACAATCTTTTTAAATGTTTTATGCACATACACACCTGAAACAGACAATAATTCATTGATGTAGTTGCCTTCGTATTTAGTAAATAAAGGAATGAGGATTTTTTCAATTACCTTACTAACAATTTTAGAATAGTTTGTGAAAAAACTAAAATATTGAACGGGATTATTTGTTTTAACTGTCCCATATGATAAAGATAGCACCACAAGTGCATAGCAAAAGAGCCTCACGAATAATTTGATTATCCTTTTATGTTTTCCATTTGAGCCTTCAGTTCCTGTCGTTATGAAAGTTTCAATTTCTTTTTGATCAAATTTTATGTTTGTATTTAGTTGATTGATAAATTTTTTTTGATTTTCATTAACGATTGTATTCAGACGTTTCAAATTCCAATTCCTGCTTGTAGCCTGGAGCCCCATTCCAGAACCCACCACAACATTGCTTGTCGGGGAGTTTGCAACTGCCGCATCAGGCTTGGGAATGTTAGAACGATGATTCTCATTCATGTTTGTATTGACATTCTGCGTGCTACGTTTCATTTTTTTATAAGAGATAATATTATGTAAAATAAAAAAATAAAAATAGAGTAAATTAACTCTGTAAAGCCATATACGCCTTGTCTCAAAACGAATTCATTTACAATTTTCTTATCATTTGTTTGGTATTCTTATACTGGATCTTGCATCTTTTGGAGGTTTGCATCCATAGTATTGATTTTTACTAATGAATCTCCCTTTTGGAAGTTTTGTATTGCATTTGGAAGTTATTGGTTTTAGAGGTTTGCTGTTGGCTTTTGGTGATCGAGATACTACTTTTGTGCTCGGTGGGCTATTCATCAATTTTGGAACTGATTTCTTTGCAGCTTCCGTAGCTACATGAAATCTGAAAGCATGACATCTTCCATGACATGCATAACATGGTTCTCCATGTACAATTGGTTTATCTATTGGGCAACAATATAAGGCATTGCCACATGTGCGTCTATTCAAGGTATTAGATTTTCGTTCATTTTTAACTTGGGGTAGACACTTGATATGTATAAATTTGTGACATAAAGCACACTTCTTAAGATTTCCTGGTTTTCTGCACACCCGGCACTTATTCATTTGTAAATGAAGTTACAAATAAAATTTGTTCAATAAAAAAAAGAATTTTCAATAATCTTGAGTTATTATTACAGAGTTAAATCTGAACTGACTAAAGTTAAACATTTCAAGAAGGTTTTTTTTGAACAATTTTTGAATTTTTTATTCAAAAGATAATAGGGCACATCAAAGTATAGATGAAAACAAACCAAAACAACATAATTATCAGAAGCTTTGATACGAATCAAATTTTTGATGAGATGTAAATGTTTGTATAAAACTTGACGTTTAAAATTCAAAATTTCTCCATATTGTAAGTATGTTGCTTTCAATTTATCAAAACGTGTATAATTGCAATCAAATAACTCAGCATATTTCGTAATTTTATTTGCTGGAACTTTCAGAGTTGTCTCCAAAGATTGTAGGGAAAAACGAGGAAATTGTTGATGTACTATGCCAGCCATTTTACTAATTGTTTCATCTCTTTGAGAAAATTTGGGTCCATATTCGAATGAATCTCGCAAAATTTCAAATTCTGAATTATTTAACTGTAATACATCGCAAACACTTTCTACGTTTTGCAAATGTTCAGGGCTTATTGAACTTTGTACAGATGTATCAAAAGTAGAGTACATATGCTCTTGATATTTGCTGACAAGTCCACATTCTGTACAAACTTTTTGACCATTCAGTTCGATTAATTTAAAAGATTTGCAGTTTATACAATTCATTGTGGGGTATCGAGACAGACAGAAAAGTTCTGTTTCATCAATTATTTAATTTTTCTTCTAAACTAAAAGCTTGCTAAAGTTGTAACGACCTTAATTCTGTAGGGTGTAACTTTTAGAAATTTAGCAAACTTGTTCGACATAAATTTTGTCAGAACAGAACTTTTCTGTCTGTCTCGATACCCCACTTAATAATGACAGTTCAGCCTTACATGTTCTGCGGAGTTGCAAAGTTTGAACCTATAGATTTTTGGAGTTTTCGTCATGTTAAAAATGTTCCTAACTGTGAAATTTATAAATTTCAAATTTCAGCCAAAGGTTCTTTGGGCGTTAAAGTTGATTCAAATCTTGTAACAGAAGAGATGATCCCGTTTGAAAATATAGGTTCTCTAAGCATGTGTTTGAAATTTAGGAAAATTAAGGTGAGTTTGAGAGTTTTTACAAGTGGTAGTGTCAAAATATCTGGTGGTATTGATAGAAATTCTACAGATGAGTCATTAAATATCTTTATCAATGATCTTTTTGAAAATTTCAAAAATGATTTGGGAAGTATGATCTCATTTAAAATTTGCAACTTGAATCTTTCTGCAAAATTAAATTTGGTCGAAGAAGTTTCAGACTTGTTGCCACAAATCAAGGAAGATAAGGAATTTTTCAAAATAATTTTACCTGACTGGAATACAACAAAAACTTCTGGAAGGAAAGATGTATACAAATTTTATAAAAAGATAAATGAAAAATATCATTTACGTATTAATGATAAAGGAATTGGACAAATTTTGGGAGCAAAAAGTATTTTTGAAGCTCAAGACTTATGTAATTATTTTGCAAAATTCTGTAAATAGAAACTCTTTGCCTGCTCTGTTAGAAATAGGTCTTTTGTGAAACTAAATTTAGCACATGTAACACATTTAGTCTTTTGCGAAGTAAACCGCAAACTTAATGGTCCCAAATAACCGCCCTTGCAAATTAATTCATTTACTTCTGTTTGTATTCCTATATTTTCAAATTAATAGTATATTATTTTTACAAAGCTTTTTGATTCTATGCGCACAGTTTCGACGTCGAGGTCATTTCCTAGTATTTCACCTTCCTCGATCTCAAACATTGACCCGAATTCATTAGAAATCATTTTTTAAGTGGGGTATCGAGACAGCTCCAGACAAGACTGTTTTTAAATTTTCTTTTTTTCTCTCTAAAACTTGATATCACACCCTAATTGTAACAGTTTAGCAAATATTATACTGGGCTAACTTGTAAAAGTTATTTTCTAAATTTTTGTATTTTTTCCCACCAGGTCTATACAGATGTTTCAAATATCCTTGTTCAATTATTTTAACGGATCTCTTTTCATATGCATTTAACATCTTTTCATATTCTTTTTCAAGATACAGATCAAATTTGTTGTTAAACTTTTCTCTAATAGCAGTTTTCAACTTATTTTTATTGTTGTATACAGATTTATTTACACGGTAAAGAGGTAGTTTATATTTTTGATACAAATTTACAATATTTGACATTGTTTTTAAATTTTTAACATCTGATTTATACACATTCAAATCATTTAATGTCGTGAGCAAATCAAAAGGTCCTATTGTACTAGGATTTTTCATTCTAATTTCCCAATCTCCGTTAAAATTTAAAGATTTAGAGATTGTTCTATTTCGATTCAAAAGTTTTTGATTACACCGAATTCAACTTGTTTCTTCGCATGATTCCCGAAATATACATCCCAATTTATATTTGTGAATTTACTATTATGAATCACCATACAATATAATTTAAAAATTATTTACTTGGGAAGTTTAGCTTGTTTTTATTTATTACACGCGCATAGCTCAGTCATCGCTGTTGCTGCCGTTCTCCTCGTCGCTGCCATCGTCATCGCCGTCACATACATGCTTTGTGAAGTGGTGGAAAAATTTCTTGCACTTACTGCACTGCTCTTTACCCTTGTTCTTCTGGTTCTTGTGGAATGTCATCGTTCTGTCCCCACAAACTCCACACTTCTTCTTCCAGTGGATGATAGAACTGATACCACACGTATGGCAGGGAGAATGCATGGGCTTGATGGTAGGACGAGTGCTCATTCTGGCAGTCTGTTTAGTCCTCATTGGTTCCCACTTAATATTTCCATTGTTGTTCTTTAAGTGGTCTTTCTGTTTTTCTAGTGCACTACAATCCTCTACCACAATAACTACTTCATTACTTTTACAAAATAATAATATTTTTTTATATTACAAATGGCAAACGTTTCTTCCATTGAAAAAAGTGTGACAAACATTCGGAAAAATGTCAACGCCATTAAAAAATTCCTTATTAAGGAATTTAAAAACGAATTTAAACATACAAACAATGCCAATGCTCAAACCACTGCTGATGAAACTGCAAAACTCAATGCAGCAGCCACTGCAGCAGCCACTGCAGCAGTCACTGCAGCCAATGCATTGACTGGTCAAATCGCTGAAACAGAACAAGTGCTTGAAAGGCTTAAAGCTAACCAAGCCGCTGCTAAAGCTGCCAATGCTACCAATGCTAAAGCTGTCAATGCTGCCGCTGCTGCTAATGCTGCTGCTGCTCAAGCTGCCAAAAATGCTGCTGCCAAAGCCGCTGCTAATGCTCAAGCTGCCAAAAA
>MDTC01024277.1_pt1 | contig 16318 bp, 24 predicted proteins | sample 811181 | NCBI WGS metagenome assembly MDTC01 (sample SAMN05326644, study PRJNA326480) | marine metagenome | isolation source: seawater | place: Pacific Ocean: North | collected 2011
CGATTGCACCTGCTGCGATGAGTTCCTGAGCAGGAACATTGCAGAGAGTGCGACCCCATACGCTGCTGTTATTCATACCGCGATCGATACTCACACCACGACCAGTTTTAGGGGTTGCAGTGAAATAGTAACGACGCTCAGCATACTGAGCAGTAGCAAAGATGCTAGGGAAGAAACCCTTAGCAGTGCCATTGTGTGCTTCATCAAAATAAATGGTGTCGATATTGATACCACTATCTACAACACGATGCAGAGAATGGTAGGTGGTGAATATAATGCAGGACTCAGCAGCAGCACGCGCAGTGTTAGCGAACAGAGCAATCTTATCACTCTTAGTGCTGCTGAAGTAGTGAGTTTCACCACTGTGAGCGTGGCAAACGTGTGTCCAAGTAGCAGACACAAACTCCATAAACTCTTCGCACAACTGATTAGCGAGGAGGATGCGAGGAGCAACTACAACAATAGTCTTAGGACCAGACTTCAGTTGGTTGATTGCATCAGCGATCATAATATAAGTCTTACCACCACCTGTAGGGATGATGATTTGACCAGCGTTGTTCTCTTGCATTGCTGCGAAAGCGCGTTGCTGATGGGGGCGTAGTTGCATCAAATAACCTGTCAATGAATATAATATAAAGCAAAAACCACCCCAAGTCAAGGGGTGGTGGACAGTTTATGCAGGTGTCACATCCCACTCATCGGTGGGCACCATTGTTTTTATTACATGTTCAACGTTGTCAATTCCATATACAACAACTGATTGTGTTGATACAAATCCATTGACTTTCTTCTGGCGTTTCCAACTAACACGCCATCGATCATTAGACATACTTAGACTCCCATAAACAAAGTGTATCAGAAACAGAGAAACATTTGGTTTGTTTGGTAACCTTGCCCTCCTTGACTGTGTTAAGAGTATCCCACAGGATATTGCCTGCGATAACTACTCTGTCATCATTTGTATCATTGATGTCCACCTGATGCAATGCCCACGATGGAAATACAATGAAGTCCCCAGCATTTTGCTGCTCAGGATATACTTTCTCATCATTGATTAAGAAGTGAAATGCTTTCTTAACTGGTTTGAGAAAGTGTACCCAAGAACAAATTTCTTCACCACTAAAATGATCGTGACAGGGATGACCATTGCTGCCTGGTTCATACAACTGCATCCAGAACGATTGTGTATAGCGAGACCGTTCAAATAGGGTGAGGTCTCTCATACATTCTTCTGCGATGTTTGCATAGAAATCACGCATAGGATACTCAGGTCGCATTGTACTCGCCAAATTGTATGACGTGTAATGCTTAACCTTAGGCACATATGTTTGCTTGGTGTGTTTCAACCAGTCAGACATATTTTCAATGACACTATCAGCAATGTGAAAGTTTTTGTGCCACAGTATCATAGAATCTCCCACTCAGGATCGTCTGTAGGGTGAACCCAGATTTGAATACCAGAGTTAGGATTGTAAAGCAACCAGCGATCTTTACGATCAGTGACATACATGTATTGGTCACGTTTCATATGAAGACGAAACTTTTCAGTCGCATCTCTAGTCTTTGGTTTGATCCTAACTCTACGTCCAATCATAGTTCTGCCAGTACATCATAGATTGCTTCTTCTTCGGTGCCAAGAATAGAAGAGACCCAATCGTCTTCTGCTACTTGCACCATATCATTTTCGTCCCAAGTTACATTGAAATCGTCGTCAGTCATCATCGGTTTCATTGACATACTGTCCAAATCCATTACGTTGTGAGATAGTTGCAGAGCGTTTCCATTCTTTCAAACGGGCACGCTTCTTTTTCATGTAGCGTAGTTCATCGTCGGTGTAATCTGTGCGTCCAGACTCACCCAAACGGATTGCTTTGTTCAATAGGCGAATGTCTTTGTCCAACATCATTAGTATTGCATAGGTTAGGGGGATTGGGGTGCATCCTGTGCAGGTTGTTGAGGTGTCACAAGGAAGTTAGCAGATAGTGTGATTCTCTCTGCATCCTCACGGTTAGGTATAACATAGTGAGGATAATGTGATGGGAAGATAATAAGATCTCCCTGCTTTGCCTTGGGTGTGATACTTGTAGAACTAGGAATTGACAGGACTTCTTTCAATCCAGAGTGTTTATATCTAGCGTCTTCGTTATCATAAAACCTGAACAGAACTTCACTAGGTTCTTTATAGAAATATACCATACTGAGGTTACAGTTAGGTACAGAGTGATCGTGATACTCTTGGAAGTCCCGTTGTTTATATTTGTTTGCCCACGCTTCTTGAGGAATCAACTCAACATCTTTAGTAGGTTGTGTCTCCTCTAAGAATTGATTGATTTGTTCACGCAAACAATTCAACAACTCAGACCACGGTGCATCTAAGTTGCTGTCATTGTAGATCGTTGTTGACACATTACAGTGCCAATGTTCAGGTGCAGTGAAGTTCTCATCATTTGATAAGAAGTCTTCAAACAAATCCTGGATCTTTTTTTGGTTATCATCAGAAACTGTCCCAAGGAAATACCACTTGGGACAAAACATTTCAATACTCATTGTTTGTAAAGGTCTTTCAGTGCGAGGATCTCTGCAATAGCATCGATCTGTTTCATCTGAGAGTTGTAATAGGTTTCATCGATGATTTTATCACGATAAAACTTTTTCTGCAAGTTCTGTACATAAAGTACAAGTGCGTCTTTCACGAGAATCTTTTCATCTCGATCCAGAATAGCAGAGTGAAGTCCGATCACGGTCGGTTATCTCCTGAGTGAGTCGCAGTAGTTGAGAACATACTGACGGATGTACATAAGTTCATGATAACATTTTTGATTGTGAGCACACTGACGTAGTTTATTGTCAGGTTTAAGGACGGATTCAACAAAAAGATCCAGACCTCTATTGAATTTATCGTCTTGTGATTCTTGATCGAAATTCATTTGATGCCTAGTATTGAACAGTGTAGTCCAGATCGTAGTCTACCTCAGAAAGATCATCGAACTCTAATTCTTCAGATTCTTTTTCGGTATCAGTACCATCCAGCATCATCATCAAGTTGGGTGTCGAACTTTCGTCCTTTGGATTTATTTTTAGAGTTTGATTCTTCATAATTGTCTTCCCATGGAGTACGATTAGTTCCACCTTTTTGTCGCTTGTCTCGGATAGATTTCCCAGGCGAGTAATAACCTCGCTCGGATCCGCCCCGTCGATAAGTCTTGCCCATTGTATTGAATGATGAAGTAAAGTTAAACTACAGTATTATGTATCTCAGTCAATGTCACGATAAATGGATGCGTAATCATCCTTATCGCTATCACTGTCTGCGATTGGGTACACTTGAGTGTGTAGTTCTTCAAAACAATAACCTACACCTTTCAAGAAATCTTCTGTCTTGTTGACTACATCTTCAAGAACAGTTGCTTCAAACTCTTTTGTTGTCACCGTTGAATCCTCATCAGTACAGATGAGTGTGAACTGAGGCATTGTTTTTACCATTGAATACCTCCATATAATAGCACAAAAAAAGCGGGGTGTGAACCCCGCTGGACACTTATGATGGTGGCACAGGCCACACAATGTTCGTCAATTCTCGGTTGGCAGCAACCTGAACCCCAGGCAAATCTCGGAGTTTCTGTCTGTAAGTCTTCCATTCTGTCTGCTTATCTTCACTCAATGGTGAGTCAGGTAATACAGTCCAGTCAGATCTTCTTAGCAGACCGTTTCTTGCAGCGGTCAACATTTCTGACGGTGTTGGAAGTTCATCATCAGCAGTATTTCCTTCTGGTTCAGGATCAGGATCAGATTGTGTCCAAGTACCATCAAGATACTTCAGAACTTTACCAGTCTCAGACTGAGGAGGTTCATCCCAAGTCGCTGCTGCTGGTAACAAATAGACCCCAGGTTCTAACGGAGATTCATCCGCTTCTTCTGAGTGCTGATATAAAAATGTTTCTGGGTGATAGTGATAAATTAAAGGCATGATTCAGAACTTAATTACAGCGAGCATTGCGATATTACGAGGGCGAGTTTCATTATTACTATTGAACCCAGGATCATTTCTTGTATATCTACCTGTGCTCTTGTTTCTATCATTAGAGTCGTAGGAACTAGCATCAGATACCAGACCATATTCTTGTCCGTTACCACCAGTACCAGTCATATTTCTATCGTCCGTTGCCATTGAAGAGATCCAGTGTTTGTGCTGGTTAATCATCTCACCTTGAGTGGTACTATCAAGAGAACGACCATTATCTACGCCGCGACTATCATCCCAGCAACGTAAAAACTCGCCTCTTAAATCTGGCAATTGGAACGTGCTGCTACCATCTCCACCGCCATAGGTGGTCCCCAAAGCAGCAAACAAATTAGAATAAGTTGTTCTACTAACAGCAGCACCATTGCACTTCAAGAAACCTGTAGGTGCAGAAGATGCAGCGATATAAAATACACAACCAGCAGGAACACCTGAAGGTGTGCCGATTGCCCATTGCGTTCCTGTATATTCTAAAACTTCACCTTGACTTGGCGATCCACCAATAATGGTGCCAATATCTGCTGATGTCATTGTTGTTGCATTGCCCGAGAAATCAACCGTAGCGACATTCAGGGTTCCAACATTTAACTGAGACATATTATTCTTGGGACTCTTCCAAGGTATTTATATCTTTTCCATGTTTTTTCATTTGTCTGTTGCTCCAGAAAGCAAGAAGAATAATAGATGCATATGCAAGAGTATCATCCAACATCACAAGGAAAAATATAACTGACCCGCCATACTTAATTACATCGGGGAGAGGTGCAATAACCTTACCGAAGAACTTACGATAAGATTCTTCAAACCTGAAGTATCCAAGAGCGAGAAGTGTTACCACAAACTCACTGTATGGAATCACAAAATACAGTGACAAAAAGATAAACAGGGGCCAATAGTGTCGCTCTGGGATACGTTGAAGCAGTTTCACATAGCGACGAATTAGTTTCTTAAACATAATTAAAGTTAATTACCATACGATATTCAGCATCAGTTGTTGTAGTTCCTGTATGCCTTGTGTGATTAGGAAAGGTGACAAATCGATTAGCAACTGATTGTACCTTTGTGCCATCTTCAAACAATGTATATCCATTACAAGTATTCATGTAGAGGATAGATGTTTGTAAGTAGGGACGATCGTCAGCATCAGTAACATCGATATGCATACCATGTTCAACCAATTTATCTGAACCGATGATCAAATTTGCTTTTGCTTTTAGTAAAGCATAAGGTTGAATCACCTGTAGTACAGGATACAGCAATTCAATGCTACTGTCAACAGGTGCTAGACGTTCATAAAACATATGAACCATCTGCACGTTACGTTGATGATTGTTATCGTTATCATCAACAATCTTGGACATATTCCAAGGAAAGAATGCATTGGTCATCGTTCTTACAATATGCCCGAACTGATCGGGCGGTAAGAAATCATCAATAATTTTCATCGTTGGATCACAAGAATATAAACACCATTCCACCAATCATCTGCATCTTCAGGTGTTTCAGTTGTGATCAATCTCTTATACACAACAGTCTTATCCTTAGCAAATTCATCGGTTGCTGCTACTACACCATCAAAGTTTGCATCATCAACTACCAACACATACGATGAATCTGCTTGATCATGAATATGTTGCAGGTTAGGAATCATAAACTTTGGTTCATTCTCTGCATCGTAGAAGATAACATTAGGAGGATAGTCAGGATTGAATTGTGTCTCTGCCAGTGGTCTCATTACCAAACCAATAGCACAATCACCACCTGCTTTCTTGTAGTCATTGAAGTTTCTAACAAACTGTTCAGCAGGATCTTCTACTTCATAATCTTTACGCAGTTCTTTACGCATAGGTGTGACCGCTGCGTTAGCAAAGTCATCAATAGCGTATGCTTTTACATTGTCGTTACGCATAACAGCAGCGAACAATGTGCTACCCATATAACAACCAACGTCAGCATATACTGTGCCACGTTCATTACAAAGGTTGTTCAACAGATGTCTTACCTTAGTAGAAGATAGACCAGTGATATTGAAATCTTTAGGATCAAAGTTTGAATTGTTATCAGTAGCACCATCGATAGCACGAATGACACGATCTACAAGAGGATTCATCTTCTCACGCTTTTGTTTCTTTAATTTAGACTCTACCACAGACTCACAATAATTGCAATCCCAGCAATCAAACTTACAGGTCTTGATCTTATCTCTCCAGATGTTGATTGGTGCATCAGGAACATCAAGATCTACCATATAATCACTGAACTCAGGGAACATGATCTCATCATTATTATCCCATCGTTCGATAATATCCATTGACTCTCTTAGACGCAATGCATTCTCTCTACCGTGCAGTTTGAATACATCAATTCCATTATCCAAATACCACTGCCAATCTTCTTTCCACGGTGGTAGATTTGCTGCCTTCAATTCTGTTGCAGGATCATATTCATCCCAACGTGAACACGAGATACGACTGATCTCACTGTTAAAGTATTGAGGTTCTGTGCCTGTACGTGTAGAGTTATATTGATAATGCTCAGGCATAATAGGACAACCACCCCAGCATTTTTCGTTCACGAGTAACGAATATAATACAGGATTGCCTTTGTCTGCACAGTATTGCTTTGCATCATTCAGTCTCTTAAATGCATCACGATCACGCATAATATCACGATCGAGATTGATATAATAGAATCCAGCACTAGCAAGACTGACAATCTCGTTAGGTTTGACTACCTCACGCAAGATTGTATTCTTGATCTTTAGTTCAGGATATTCTTTCTGAATCTGTCCTGTCAGCACCCAAGATGTATGAGGCAAAGTAACAGTCCTAACACCAGCATCATACAGAAACTTAAAGTTCTGAATCCATAAGTCTAAGTTCTTTTGATCTGGACGTACCCAGATGTTATTGAACGTTGCAGACAAAGGAATATCTGTTGCTTCAGATATTGCCAGAGCATTTGTTGCTGCTGCCTGTGCGCTTTTAGTTGTACGAAAAGTATCCCCCATAGCATCTTGCATGAATGGGGGCATTCTAGATGTGAAATATAGATCGTAAATCAGGTGCTTATATTTCTTGAGGAAAGGTATAAACGCTCCTTCAAGATAATCAGGATCCAGTTTCGGGTTTATCGGAAGACTGAAGACTTCTTTGGTCAATATTGTGCGAGACATAATCTGTGAAAACTCCAGCGGTATCAAACATTTCAGGTGGGCGTCCTTCTAACATACCCTCAACTTTAGTTTCTGCTGCTTCTTTGAACTTACCAATAGAATGGTTCATAGCAGTAGAATATGTGAGAGCAAGATCAGTTACCGCTGCCTGATCTTCGGGAGTCATTTGCAGCATACTTTCTAAGTTACCTGCTTGAATCCTACCAGTAGTTAGCAGATCAATCGCAGACTGTTTTGCCATACGAGCGATCCAATACTTATGCTCCTCAAACTCAATAATCTCAGGATCATCAAACTGTTTGATAAACTCTTCGACTGGAACATCTCCTGCGCGTTGTTTAATAATACGCATAAAACCTTCAATCTCTGTTTTAGATTGCTTCAGTTTATTCTTCCAGATCTGACTATCAAGATACAAGATCTCTAGTTGACATTCCAGATCTTTACGTTGGAACTCATCTTCTTCATTCTCAATATCGTGTTTGACACGTGCAATATCATTCAAGTTTCTCTTGTATTGCACAGTAACTTTCTGCACGGCATTTGTTCGTGCTTGAAGTTCCATAATTGCCTGACGCATTTGACGCCAAGGTGTTACATGAGAGTTCACAACATAATATGTGTTTTGAAAGTCACTCTGACCAAAGGGCACTTTCTCCGCCCAATCCATCAAAGACTTATCAAAATTCTCTAGTCCTTCCCAAGGATCAATATCCTTGAGATCTTCTAATACTTTGTAAATGTTGTAATTATCAGAACTTGAGTCCGTAGACGAGAGGTTCTTTTCTGACAATGAGTCCATCTTCATTTAATTCACATCGGTTGTAATCTAAACATAATTCGCCTGGCATTGCCAAACCGAAATAATCTTCAAGGAAGACATTCATGTCTGCCATATTAACACAGTCATTCAACTTACCGATTACGGTTTGTTCACCAACTGCAAGATCGAAGAGTTTCCCCTTCCATTCTTTTTGTTTCTCTACCACCTTAGCAGCAAATTCACTGGTTGTCAAACCACGAATAGATGCTAGTCTATCAATTAAACTAACTGCTGTTGTATCATCTTGAAGATATGCTTGAGACTCAGCAAGTTGATCACCCCAAGTTGCATCCTCTAGCACACTGTATTTAGTGCGTAAAGTATTATACCTTTTTTCGTAAATTTCTTGTACCTTCAGGCGTAAAACTGCCTTCATAAAGGGAACAGTGTAGTTGCTGACAATCTCTCTGTCAACAGTAATCTTATCCTTTTGAGTCGTACCTTCCTCATTCTCACCATACTCAGACTGTTGAGTTCTATACTCACCCCAGTATTTGTGACCAAAGGTAGCAGTCTTTGAATCAATCCTCAAATGATTAATATGTTGAGGGATATAATCAAAATACTCATCATCAAGATGAAAATATTCCAACCCCAACTGTGTACCAAGTTTCTCTCCCCACACTGCTACTTGGGGATATTTCTCAGCATCGAGAACAATAACGTCGTTAGTATTTGCCATCAGTAGTTAGGGATATTTGTGCCGTAGTCATATACTGCTTGCCCAGCGTCATTGACACCAGAGATCGAAGATGAAGATGAACAGTGAGCAGAACTCATGCCAGCGTGACCTGTTGGTGGGGAAGATCCGCCGAGGTTGTTGTAAGAGTCTGTCATATAATTCACTTTGAAAGTATTATTGTTCTGAGCACCATTGTAGTTACCCAAGCAATAACCTTTTCTCATACCCATTTCAAAGTTTTCCTCACCCATATTACCGAAGTTCAAACCTCTTGTCTGAAGTCCAGTTGTATCATCACAACGCTGATTACCATTCTGGTTGTTGTTACCAGTACCAACGTACATATGTCCCAACATTGAACCTAGAATCTTCTTCCATCCGTCACCACCAGGACCATTATCCCAAGTAACCCAAGTTTCAGTTCTCCAGACAAATCCTTGACGTGTGCCACCACGCTTATACCAACCTTTAAGTCTTGCGTTACCACCGTGTGTAGGGTCATCGCCACCATCAGCGTGATTAGGTGGGAAACCAGATGTTCTCATAACCTCAGTTTTGAGGTTCATAGAGTCAGTTCTAGCATTACCACCACCAATCAGATAAGAATAACCGCCAGCGTGTTCATGATCTTGGAAGGAACCCATCGATGCTCTGTTGACAGTCATATCCCACTGGTTTTGGTGTGTGATACCTGCTTCAGTTGTCATACTGAAACCAGAGGTATAGTTGGAAGAACCTCTGTAAGTATTCTCCATCGAGTGGAAGAAGTGTCTGTTATCTGAGAAAGATCCTGCCATATAAGCACCAGATCTGTCCAGAGTATCACCAAGGTTTGTAGAAGTATCAGTGGAGTGAACTGTACGGTTTACGTTTCTCCAAGGTGCGCCAGATTTGTATCCGCCACCAACATAACCGTGTGTCCAAATTCTTGCAATCGCCCAACCATTTGTGCCAGTCTGTGACCAGAAAGCATTTGTACCATCAGATGAAAGAACAGCACCTTCAGAATAATCGGTACTATATCTGTCAGCAGATTGTGTTGGAATTCCACCTCCACCTGCACCAGCAATAGGACCCCACTGCAATGCAGAGGCGTCTGTATCATAAGAATAACCTTCAAAGGTTCGATCGGTGCTATTGTACCTGAACATGCCCTCGATAGGACTACCAGGTCTCTGTGCCGTGCTACCTACAGGCATCACAACCGCGTCAGTGGTAGCAATATCTAAGGAAGAACGAGGTGTGGTGGTATTGATGCCAACTTCATTGTTTGAACTGTCAACGTAAAGTGTGCCAGTATCGAAGTTGAAGTTACCACTGGATTCCAACTGAATAGAAGCGGTTCCACCGCCACCACTCAGAGAAATTATTCTGTCAACATTTAATTGAGACATTACAGTTCTGATTCCTTCGTATTATTTATGCTTTAATGAGAACTACCCCTCTCTTCAGGTATGTATCTTCGTTTCCGCTATCTTGATCGGAGTGAATAACACAATGGAAAGGATCACTAACCTGTGAACCAATATCAATAGTGTACCATTGATTACCTGTGAATGAGTTAGGTGCTGTGCCGCCGCTGCTATCACCAGGGCGAGGATCAAAGTTTCTGATATACTCTGAGGTGTAACTACTACCCTCTCTACTAAAGCAAGAATAACGGTTTCCAATGAATCCACCAGGGTTGTTACCTTGTCCTCTATGTGTAGGATATGTTCCAGCATTTGATGGACAAGAGTTACCATCATTGTTACTGATAGCAGTAAAATATGTAAAGATGTGCTGACTATTACCAATACCACTATTATCACGCATGATAGTCATACCATCACCAACGCCACCCATACCTAAGAAGTCTCTACCATTTACACCATCATTGGAATAGTAGTTGTAGAGATGAAACTTGAACTTTACATAACGATAGGGAATACCACGATTGGAGAATGATGCATATCGATAATCAGATCCACCTGCATTTCTGTAGTAACCATATGTACCATTGTTTGCCCAGTTTCCTTCAGGTGTTAATGTTCCCTGACCATCAAGTTCTCTACCAGTTAATGAACTAGCGTTTTGGAGGAAAGCATTAGCACCACCACCCCAGTTAGCAACCATAATATAATATGGATGCGAAAGCAATGGAACGAAGTATTGTCTTGCTGTGCCATCTAAATTCATCCAGTATAAACCATCAGTATTCTGTCCAGCATCATACAATGCCTGAACACTTGCGACTGCCGTTGATTCTGTGGCACCATTATTTACAGCAGTTCCACTAATAAAGTTTTTCCAAGCAGATCCATCATAAAATTCTAATCCACCAGACTCAGTATTATATCTCAACATTCCACCAACAGGAGTTGATGGTCTCTGTGCAGTTGTACCTGCGGGTACAGAGAATTGACCACCACTTGCCATTTCAATGGTGCCACTGACTTGGAAGTTATCACTAGAATCTACATTAACAACAAAGTTGTTATCTGATAACGCTCTAAGTTCGTCTGCTCTAATAGTGCTCATGTTTCTCCTTATTTTACAAAGATCCAACCATTAAAGGCGTATCTAGTTGTACCGTTCCAGCGGAAACCGCCAGCAGCACAGTTTCTATCACCACTGTTACTCTGATTGTTAGTGTAACAACCGAATCCGATTGCAGAGTCGTTAGAGTTACATTCGTTTTCGTTGTTCATAGTAATACCAAATCTCATAGCAGAGGCATTAGAGTCAGTTCTATTGAAACCTACTCTATTACAATGAGGTTGGTTATCCCAGTTATTTCTATTGATGCCTACATTATGAATCCAAGCAAGGAATGTTTCTCTTGCCATAGAATAATTAGACTGTCCACCAGTAAATGCCGCTCTAGCAGTTAGACTGCTTCGTGATACTTTAGGCAACCAGTTCTTTGCATCACCCAGTGCAAAAATAAATCCTTCAGTTAACTGATAACCATAATATCCTCTGTTTAGAGCATCACCACCATTCAAGTTCTGACATTCACTTTCATTCACAGTTGAACTAGCGTTCCATCTAGAACCAACATATGACCATGGATTACTTGTATCAGCAGGCGATGCGGGAATCTTACCTACAAGCATATATCCACCCTGATCCATCAAACAATATACTTGATATGCACCAGATCCGTGATCGATCCAGTAGATACCATCAGGAGATCCAGGTGCTGCTGCTAAAATTGCAGCAGGAGATGATGCTGCGGTTGCTGATGTCAATCCAAGAGAAGATACTGAACCACCTCCACCACCAGTGGTATCATATTGTGTCCATCCACTACCATTATAGATCTCTAATTTCAAATCGTTGGTATTCCAACGAAAATAACCAGCGCCAGGTGATGCAGGTCGTTCAGCAGTTGTACCTGCTGGTAACTGAAATGCACCTGTACTGGTGTTATATAAAGCACCTTCAATTCTAAGAATATGACCAGTAGGCACAGTACATTGACCCAAAGTTTGGGGAATGCCTCCAAGACCACTGATCGATAGTTTGCTCATCTTACGAGTTACTTTCTTTTATTTATTAGTGCCCACTAGGATACTCTTCTACCCAAGCAGTAACAATATATTTATCCCCATCCAAAGGGGGGTTTCCACGATGTGTCCAGGGCCAATCACATGGAAAGATTACAAACTTACCCGCCTTTGGTTTGATTCTACAATGCTGATACAGAAATTCTGTCTCACCACCATCAAAGTCATCATTAAGATACAACATCGTCACCAACTTACGATATGGTGCATTAGATGTAGACTCGAAATGCCATTGGTGATAACCTTCACCAGGAGAAGTTTTTTGCAATTTACATAAAGTATGCTGATACTTTCTATTCAGCAGAATGTCATATCTGTTTGCATATTGATTCAATGCAATGTCTGTCACCATATTCCATGTCTGATATACTTCACGAGACAGACTATCGTGAAAGTATTCGGTTGGAAGTTCGTGTAGAAAAACTTGTTTATCAGCAGCACCTGTCGCAGGAAATTGTCTTTTAACTGTCAGACCATTACCATTGATAAACTTAAAGTATTCAATGATCTGTTTGCAGTCAAGATTAGTGTCAAACTCAGAGATAAAGTTGTCGTGATGTACGACGTTTGTCAGATTCATTACCAGTATTTCAGAGGACAGTGAAAGAATGAGAATCTTGCTTTTACAGCAAGAACACACCCACACTTATTACATATGCCGATGGGATTCTTATGCTCACACCCATCACATATATTAATTCTTTTTTGATATAAAGTCAAGTCAGGAGTATCGCCTTCTTCGACGATCAACTTAGCATCATTAGTCATAACAATTTAGGTTAAGATCTAGCAACCCATGTGTTACCATCAAATAGTTCAATTGAAGAGGTTGTTGTATTCCATCTTAGCATACCTTGCTTTGGATGGTTACCATTAGGACGACCAGCAAAGTTATCGGTAGTATCAGATGGTAGAGGCATATATGATTGCCCAGTCACAAGAAACTGACTAGCAACATCTAAACTACTATCTTTGTGTATAGTTATTCTATAGTTTGGAAAATTGCCTTCAAAATTTGCTGCGTTTAACTTTCCCATTATCTAACACTCCAAGCACCACCTGATTCAACAGTAACAGTAAAACCGCTTGCGATTGTAATAGGACCTGCACTCATGCCGTTAGCAAATTCTGCACCAAGAGTAGGTCCTACCGTGAGGTTTTCACTAATTGTTGTTGCATTTGTTCGGACAATACTCTTATCACCAAGAGAAGGACCACCACCAGAAACTGCTGCCCAACCTGCACTACCAGTTCCATCATCTGCCTTATAGATTTCAGCAGAGTCTTCATCCGTATTGAAACGAAGTGAACCAACTGATACACCTGTAGGTCTCTGTGCTGCAGTACCAGCAGGTAATCTAAAGACAGAGTTTGTGTTTAGGAACGATAGAGTTGTAATAATTGCTTCTGTGCTAGTAGAAATCTGATTTCCACTAATTTTTGAAAGTGCCATAGCAGTGCGGTATTCTCCTTAAGTATTTAGATAGGCAGTTCTAAAATATGGACGGTATCACTTGCCAGTGGTGCATCACCAGAACTGAATACAACGTTAGAACCGTTAGAGTCAACTGTATAGTTTGTTCCAGCAATCTGTGCAACACCATTCAAGAACACCAGAACAGAGTCATCAGTGTGTTGAATACCACCACCATAGGTAGTAATAGCAAAGGTTAGAGTTGTTCCATCGCCAGTATAAGACTTGGTGATATACTTATCAGAACCAACACCACCTCGTCCAGTAACAACTAAGTCACCATCTACTTTGGCGTTTCCGAGGATGCCAACACGGAAACCAGATGTAGCAGCAGTACCAATACCAATATGTTGCTCCCCAGAGAAAGCAGCAATATCAATGTCTCCAGTATCCGTGAGACCAAACTCGTGCCATGTTCCATTGTAATATATCCAACCAAGCGACTTACCAGGTGACCAATTGATATTGTAAACAAGATCACCATCAGCAGGCGTAGTGTATCCTGTGATAGTAGTAAAATCTGGTTGTCCATTTGCATCTTCTGGTGCCAGTAAGGTTTGCTTAATTACCGTGCCATCCTGGTTGTAGTACGAAATCTTTTTCGCTTGGATGTTGTTAGTGAAGGTAGTAAGTCCTTGGAAGGTAACAGGACCAGCGAAGATAGATTCCAACTGGTTAGATGCACCACCAATAACGGTGAGTTTGTCGGTAAGAACCAACTCAGAGAATGTCTGAATTGTAGTGTTCTCTTCACCAACAACGTTCAACTGTGCAATATCTTCGTTAGTGATTTGACCTGTAACAGGGTTGATAACCTGGTTACCAATAAACAGGTCACCGTTAGAGTTAAGACCAGAGTAGAATGAAACTCCACCCTCTTCTTTAATTGACTGTGAGAACTTAACCTGATCAGAACTCAGTGTTTCCACCTGCGTCTGAGGGAAGGCGGTGGAGTAGTTACCAGGACCGAAACCAAGATACTCAAATGTATGGTTACCAGAACGCAGGATACTGTGCCTCCTGAACTCAACGTTGATAGGTGCAACAGTTCCATCATTGTTTTCTCTGATGTTGATCTTTCTGACTTCTTCATCACCTGCACGGGCGGTTAGTTGAACGTTAGACAGTCTCTTATTAACAGAGTCATAGTTAGGTGTAGTACCTGGTTGTGTCCAACCAGTATCAGTTAACAAGAACTGAATTGCTTCCTTAGTAATAGATCTCTTAGGATCTTTATTAGGTGTAGGTGTAGCACCGTCAGTTGCTTTTACGAGACCGATAGTTTCATTGTCAGCGACGGAAACCGCAGCATCAGGGTCAGCAACAGGGTTGTCTCTGTCAAACGTAGGATAGACTTCGTTGACGTTCTGAGAGAACTTCCTGTCATCGAAGTTACTTGTAGTAGGTGCAATAGATGCACAAAGGAGGGTAATGTAGTAGATTCCATCGGAAACGCCTCTCTCGAATTCTTGAACTACTTCAATATCATAGATGTAGAATGCACGTTGAAGATTGTAATTGGTTGTGTCACTATTCAGAGGTTGCATGACGTAACCAGAGATAGGATCACGAGGCAGGGGATTAGTCTTATCCTTGTCGATTACATAGCGAACACGGAATGTTCTATCTTGCAAGTCGCGAGGGTCAGGAATCCTCTTAATGAATGTTGTAGGAGTGAAGTTTACGTTGTTATACTGAGAGTTGGTAGATAAAGTTGTGTAGATACCATTTTCATTAGAATCTACATTCAAATACCAACCGCCAACCTGTGTGTTACCATTGATTGTATAGGTAGCACTATCATACTGGATAGGAGATCCAGTTGTACCTGCTGCTTTATTAGAAACATCAGGACCATAAGGTGAAATCTTTGCTGTATGAACAGACGATGTAGATGCACCGTTAGCAACCAACAATACGTTCAGTTTGTCTGGTACAGCGTCAACACCTGTGCCATCTTGACGTGCTCCAATAGCGAAACCCTGAACCTTTGTTGTTGGAGGAGATGCTTCAGTAGTGTATCCATACAGGTAAAGTCTTGTTCCAGGTGTACCACCCTGACCAGCAAGTGCAGAGTTGATAACCTTTGTACGTTGAATATCAACGTTTACCCAGTTGACCGATGTTTCTTCACCGAAGATAACATTAGTATCAACTGCGTTTGTGTTGTTACCAGAGAGTGTTACAACACGAGTGTTCACATTAACAGAAACAACAGTAGCACCACTAGCAATATTAGTACCACTGATATTCATGCCTTCAATAACACCATTGACGCTACCATCATTAGCGAGAGTGATGTTAGGTGAACCAGTTGCACCTGTTGCAGTTGTCGAAATGACGTTAAGTGCCTTAGGTGGAATGATGTGAGTCAGAGCACCTGCTTTATCTTTGGAGAATGCTTTTGCCTTGAATCCAGCAGATCTAAGTGCGGTATTACCAAAGTTAGAGTTAGAGTTGGTAATCGACATGTCACCGCCGCTCAGTGCAGTGAAGTGACCGAAGTATCCAACAGCGAACACCGAAACCGCCTGAATGAAGGAGTCATTAGAACACTTAATGTGCTCGTGTCCCCATCCTTTACGATACTCA
>MDTC01247189.1_pt1 | contig 16317 bp, 7 predicted proteins | sample 811181 | NCBI WGS metagenome assembly MDTC01 (sample SAMN05326644, study PRJNA326480) | marine metagenome | isolation source: seawater | place: Pacific Ocean: North | collected 2011
GGATGCGGGCGCGCACCTCGTTGTTCAGGCCCGCGTGGTACGCCGCGGCGTGCAGTCCCGCCGCGTTCAGGGCCTCCGCCACCCGCTCCGCCGTCTTCTGCAGGGTCACGTAGACCACCGTCGCGCCGCCGCTCTGGTCCCGGAGGCGATCGATGAGGGTGGGGACCCGCGCGTCCGCGGTGCAGGGCAGCACCCGCAGGGTCAGGTTCGGGCGATGGAATCCCGTCTGTACGTGGTCCGCCTCGGCGATGTCGAAGGCGGCCCGGATGTCCTCGCTGACCGATGGCGTGGCGGTGGCGGTGAGGCAGAGCACCCGGCGCACGCCCACCTCCTCCGCGAAGGCTGCGATCTTGAGGTAGTCCGGACGGAAGTTGTGGCCCCACTCCGAGATGCAGTGGGCCTCGTCGATGGCGAGCAGGTCCACCCGAGTGCGCCTCAGCCGCGCCCGGAAGCCCTCGTTGCCGAGCCGTTCGGGTGCCACGTAGAGCAGTTTCAACCTGCCGTCCGCGGCGCGATCATAGATGTCGCGCGCCTCCTCGGCCGTCAGCGTGGAGTCCAGCCGGGCGGCGGCGACGCCCAACGCCTGCAGCTGGTCCACCTGGTCCTTCATCAGCGCGATGAGCGGGGAGACGACCAGGGTCAGACCCTGCAGCAGCAGTGCCGGGAGCTGGTAGCACAGCGACTTGCCGCCCCCGGTCGGGAAGACGGCCAGCGCGGGCCTGCCTTCCAGGAGCGTGCGCACGACCTCCTCTTGTCCAGGTCGAAAGCCATCGAAGCCGAAGACCCGTCTCAGGTGCTCGGCGGCGCGCTCCATGTCCATGGTTCCCCCAGGTCGGCCGGCACTGTACATCTGTTCATGTGTCGGCGCAACCGGAGGCCTCGGATCAGTACGCCTTCGCCACGCCCTTGTCGATCTTCCACTTCTGGCCGTTCTCCAGCTTCTCCGTGGGGAACTGGACGCTCCCGCCGACGATGTCACAGCTGCTGCTGGTCGAGTGGAAGGTGTAGGACGAGGTCGTGCTGGACTTCAGCTCGACGGTCTTGCTGGAGCCGCTGCACTTGAGCTCGATGGTGTGCTCGGTCGAGTCGCCGTTCTGGACGCGGATGGTGCCGGCGTGGGCGAGGGCGGGGACGAGCAGGACGGCGGCGGCGACGAGGGCGGTGCGCATGGGATCTCCAGGCTTTGGTGCTTCCGAGCGGGTCGGTGCCGGGCACCTATCGGACGACGTCACCGCAGCCATCCTGCATGCCTCTGACGATACATCCCGCACCATCGCGGGGGCGGCCCCAGACCTGTCCATCTCGTAGGCCACCCCGACATCGGTGCGTGCTGGGGACCGCGGCTCCGCGGTGGGCGGCTACAGGGGAGGGAGAGGAGGAGCATGGAGCCTACGGACGCCTTCAAGCGCGCACAGGACTCGGGCGCGCAGGGCCTGTTCGAGCACGTCATGGAGGAGGGCGTCGCCGAGCTGGCGCGGCCGGCGACCTCGCTGTGGTGGTCCGGAGTCGCGGCGGGCATGGCGATGACGACGTCGGTGACGGCCCAGGCGGTCCTGGAGCTGTACCTCCCGGACCAGCCTTGGACCCACCTGGTGTCGAGCTTCGGCTACAGCCTCGGCTTCCTGATCGTGGTACTGGGCCACCTGCAGCTCTTCACTGAGAACACGATCACGACGGTGCTACCGCTGCTCCGCCGGCGCGACGTGCACTGCCTCGTCGCCACCCTGCGCCTGTGGGCCATCGTGCTGGTCGCCAACCTCGTCGGCGCCGCGCTCTCCGCATTCCTCGCCCACCTCGGGCTGTTCCCTGCCGACGTGCTGGGGGCCATGGTCACCGTCTCCCACCACGGCGTCGACCACAGCCCCCTCGAGACCTTCTGGCTGGGCATCCCCGCCGGCTTCCTGGTGGCCGCCATGGTGTGGACCAGCCGCGAGGCCGCCCAGCGCTTCTGGATGGTGCTCGCCCTGACCTGGCTCATCGCCGCCGGCGGCTTCACCCACGTGATCGCCGGCACGGTCGAAGTGTTCCTGGTCGTGTTCGCCGAGGGACCGAGCCAGCTCTCCCTGCTCCTGACCTTCACCGGGCCGGCCTTCGTGGGCAATGTGGTCGGAGGAACCTTCCTCTTCGCCCTGTTGGCCTATGCTCAGGTCCGCGACGAGCTGTAAGGCTCTCGAACGGGCGACGGCCCACGTGCGGTCACAATCCCCCCCCAGGGCCTGCGTGGGTGGCCAGCAACTTCCTCCGAGAACGTAGAACTGCACGGGCTCATCGTCGATGCAGGCCGTTCACGTACGCCGAAAACGCCCCCCGTCGGTCAGCGCTCCCCCTGGGCGGCGGCTCGGGCGGTCGCGCGCCACTCGGGATCTTCGCGGATGCCGGCCAGCACGGGATCGCGGTCGTACTCCAGCGACGCCATGACCGGCGAGGTGGCGCTGTGCACGCTGGCGGTGAGCAGCGCGATGGCGCCTCGACGATCGCCGCGGTCGAGCAGGAGGCGGGCCCGCTCGCGGACGTGTGTGCGCTCGATGCGCTCCCAGGCCTCGCCGGGGGGATGAGACCCCAGGGTGGCGGCGATCCGGCCCAGCTCGCTGTCGGCCTCGGAGCGGCGGCCGAGCTCGCGCAGACGCTGGGCGCGCCGGACGATCAGCAGCGTTCGAAGCCGTTTGTCCCGGTCGGAGAGTCCGGCCTCCGGCAGGGCGGGCGGCGGCAGGGTGGCGATCAGGTCCTGGAACTCGGGCAGGTCGGGGTGATCGACGATCGCGTCCTCCCACGCCTCGGCGATCCGGGCCCAGCCACGGACAGGGTCCCACCTCACGAGGGCCTGCTCGAACCATCCCGGCGAGGTGCGCACGAGCCGCTCCACCCGGTCGGGATCCGCGCCCCCGCGCAGGGCTGCCTGCAGGGCGTCGAGGGCGCGATCCCGGTCGTCGAGGGCGGTGGCGGCGACGACGACCAGCAGGTCGCGCTCGGGCCCGGCGGGGCGCTGCTCCAGCAGCCGCAGGGCGTCGGCGGGGCGCCGGTTGGCCAGGGCGGCCAGCACGTCGGGGAAGCTGCTGGGACGGGGTCCATCGAGGGGCTCGACCCCGTCGATGCGCAGGTGGTGCACGGTGGCGTCGGTCCAGGCGCGCTCGTAGCCGTGCAGGGCGTCGACCACGATGGTGAGGTCGTACTCGCCGGGTCCGAAGGGTCGCCAGGCCTCGAAGTAGGTGGGGTCGGGGAAGGCGCTCTCCCGGACGCCGTCGCGCACGTCGCTGCACAGGCCGGTGGGCAGCTCCGGCCGCAGGTAGGCGGTGGCGCGCCAGCGGCGATCGACCACGGCACTGTCCCGGTCGACCACCTCGGAGTCGGGCGCGAACATCCACCGGGCCTCGTCCCGCGCCTGCCAGCGAGCCCCGAGCCAGCAGTCGTGATCGACGAACTGCATGCCGCCGCCCCCGTTCGCGCGAACGACCACCCCCAGGGGAGCCTGGCGTTGATCCTGGGGATCGGTGAGCACGACCCCCAGCTGTCCCCCGAGGCTCATGCGGTGCACGGTCAGGTCCAGGTCGACCGTGATCGGACGCCCGTCCCAGCGCACCCGTCGGCGCAGGATCACCTGCTTGCGATCGTGGATCCGCAGGGCACCGCTGCTGGGGTCGAAGCGGGGGGCGATGGCGTCGGTGAGCCCCCAGGCGGGGTCGAGGGCGTCCTCGCCGAGCCCGATCGGGTCGGGCAGCACCATGGCCTGCAGGGAGCGGGTCCGGGCGGCCCACGCCTCGCTGGGTGCAGGTACCGACCGCGCCAGCTCCAGGGCCTCCCGGTAGCGATGCTGGCGCTCCAGCAGGTCCAGTCGGGCCCGATCGGCGGCCTCGCGGCCTCCGGGGGACTGGGCCGCCTCGCGGTAGCGCGCCTCGGCGGCGTCGGTGTCCAGGACAGCCTCGGCGACCTCGCCCGCCCGCAGCAGGGCCAGGGTGGAGGTCCGGGTCCCGGCGGTCAGCGCGGCGATGGTGCGCAGCTCGGCGCGGGCGGGCTCGTGCAGGCCCCAGGCGACCAGATCCTCGGCGCGCTTCCACGACTCCGCCTGCTCGGTCGGCAGGCCGGAGGGCGCGGGGCGGACCGGCAGCGGCGCCAGCTCCAGGGGCGACAGGGGCGTGTCGCCCGCCCCCAGCACGACCGTGCGCTGTCCGGCGGCGGCGCCGTCCACGGCGATCACCTCGGCGTCGCCGTCCCCGTCCAGGTCGACCGCGCCCTCGACGAAGAGGTCGTGGCCGAGCACCCGGGGCTCGAAGGCGCCGTCGGGCTGCTGGTGCACGAGCAGCGAGAGGGTGTCGCAGCGCAGGACCAGGTCGGTGAGTCCGTCGCCGTCCACGTCGCCGGGGAAGACCTGGTCACAGAACTCGCCGGGGAGCGGCACGGTGCTGGTCACCGCCAGATCCTGTCCGTCGAAGGCGACGAAGGTCAGCCCCGCCGGGCTGCCGAAGTGCGGAGGATCGGGGAAGACCCTCCTGTTTCGATAGCGGCGCACCAAGGTGAGCGCGACCTGGGGGCCGGTGGGGGTCTGCACGATCGCGGCCCGGTCGATGACGCCCAGCTCCACGCGACTGACGAGGTCGAAGCCGCCGTCGCGCCACGCCAGGACCCGCAGCTCGTAGGCGTTCCAGGGACCGAGGGCGACGGCGAGCTCCTCGGTGCCGTCGCCGTCGAGGTCGTGGGCGAGGACGGCGTGCACGCCGGAGTCCAGGGCGTTGGTCGGCTCGTGAGCAGGGCGGGTGGTGAACGCGCCGTCGTCGCCGCGGACCAGCTCCAGGAGGTCCCGCCCGCCCTCGGCGGTGCCGAGAAGGCGCATCGGCTCGCCATCCCCATCCGGGTCGAAGGTCACCAGGGTGCGCACGTTGTCGCCGATCCAGGCCTGCACCACGTCCGTGCCCGCGGCGTCGCAGTGCAGGATCCGCTGCTCGTGGGTGTCTTCCCGGGTCGAGACGTAGAGGTCGCGGCCGTCCTCGACTCCGGCGGGCTGCAGCCAGAAGCCGTCGGGCACGTCGCAGGCGTACAGCTCGGGCAGGTCGGGGGCGGCGGCGAACACCCGGGCGACCGATTCCGGGCGACCGACCCTGGCCACCAGCCGATCTGGCGCGATCTGGCGCAGGGCGCTGACCCCGACCCAGGGGGTGGCAGTGGTGTGGGCGAGCAGGTCCGCGACCACGGCCGAGGTGGGATCGTCGGCGTCTGCGGCCGGGCTTCGCTGCACCACCGCGAGGTCTCGGCGAGCGGCGGCGAGCTGCGGGCTCTCCCGTCCATCCAGCAGCGGCAGCACGTGGGCGAGGCGGCGCCAGTCCCACTGGGCGTGGAAGCGCTGGGCCAGGCGATCGAGGGCGACGAAGCGCTCTTCTCCCGCACTGGACGCGGTGTAGGCACGCGCGGTGGCGGACAGGGCGGACGCGTCGTCTCCGGCTTCCTGGTAGCGGTCTGCGAGGGCGAGCCAGGCCCGGGACTCGGCCGGGGTGCGGCGCAGGGCGGGCTCGCGCCCGAAGGTGCCGATCGCCTTGTGGAGCCGCTCCAGCCGGCGATCCTCGGGCCAGGACTCGGCCTGGGCGAGCAGGGCGTCCAGACGCTCCTGGGCTGCGACCTGGCGCCGGCTCTCAATTCGCCAGGAGATGACTTGGTACGAGGCATATCCGCCGAGTGTAGTCACCAGGACGAGCCCGGCTGCGGCGAGGCCGAGCTGCACCCGGGTGGGCCTGAACGCGGCGATCCGGGCGCGGAGGGACAGGGCGGCGACCCGGTGGTCGTGTCCGTCGGCGATGGCCTGCAGATCCCGGGCGACCGCGGCGGCGTCGGGCCTGGCGGCGGGATCGAGAGCGAGCACCCGGGCGACCACGTGATCGAGCGCCCGCGGCACCTCCGCACGCTTGCGCAGGGCGGGGGGTGGACCGGAGAGGAGCTCGTGCAGGACCCGGGTGGCGTGGGTGTCGCGCCAGGGCACGCTGCCGGTGACCAGCTCGTGGAGCAGGATGCCCAGCGCCCACACGTCGGTGGCGCTCCCGACGGACTCCCCACGGGCCTGCTCCGGAGCCATGTACGCGGGGGTGCCCACCAGCTGCCCAGTGAGGGTCAGGCGCGTGCCCTGCTCCGACTCGTCGCGGGCGATGCCGAAGTCGGTGAGCCGCGCCGAGCCGTCCGGGGCCAGCAGCACGTTGCTCGGCTTGACGTCGCGGTGCACCACGGAGCGTTCGTGGGCGTGGGCCAGTCCGCGGGCGAGCCCGGCGACCAGCCGCGCGGCGTCTCGAGGGGGCAGCGGACCGCGCTGCAGGCGCTCGGCCAGGGTCTCGCCTTCGACGAGGTCCATGACCACGTAGGGCACGCCGTCGGCCTCGCCGCTGTCCAGGACGCGCACCAGGTTCTCGTGGGCGAGCGAGGAGGCGGCGCGGGCCTCGCGCAGGAGGCGTCGGCGGGCCGACTCCGAGGCCGCGGCGCTCCAGGGAAGGACCTTCAACGCCACGTCCGGGCCGGCGGGCGCGTCTCCGTGCAGGCGTCGCGCGCGGTAGACCACGCCCATGGCGCCCCGGCCCAGCAGGCCCTCGAGCTGGTAGGGGCCGACCCGTCCTGACACCGGCGTCGGCGTCGGCGGGCCCCCGATCGTGGCGTAGGTGCGATCCTCAGGCGCCAGCTTCGCCAGCACCCGGGCGGCGGCGACGACCGACTGGCGCCGCTCCGGATCCGGCTCGGTCAGGCCGCGGACCAGCATGCGGAGTGCAGGATCGACCTGGGGTCCCGGGTCGAAGGACTGGTCGTGGGGACCGTCTGGCACCGGTGCGCCGACCAGCAGCTCCCACAGGACCAGGCCCAGCCCGTACGCGTCCTGCAGGGTGGCGTCGGGGGACTCGCCGGTGGTGAACCACTCGGGCGGGGCGTAGCGCAGGGTGGTCGGAGCCTGGACGCCGGGGAGGGTCAGGGAGGCGGCGATCGGGTCCAGGGCGAGGCCGAAGTCGATGAGCACCGGCCGTCCGTCGGGGCGGACCATGATGTTGGCGGGCTTGACGTCGCGATGGGCCAGGCCGGCGCGGTGGACGGCGGCGAGGGCCTCGGCCACGCCCAGGGCGGCCTCGAGGATGCTCTCGGTCGGGCGCGGTGGGCGGCGCACCCACTGGGACAGCGGGTGGCCCGGGATCCACTGCAGGGCGATCCACGCGGGCGTGGCGTCCGGCTGGGCGTCGAGCAGGCCCACCACGTGGTCGTGGTCCAGGCGCGCCAGGATCTCCGCCTCCCGCCGCAGCCGCGCGCGCAGCGCCGGGTCTCCCGGCCGGATCAGGACCTTGATCGCCGCTCTTCGGCCGGGGTCGTCCACGTCGTGGGCCAGGAAGAGCTGGCAGTGCCCGCCGACGCCGACCGCCGTGTCCAGCCTGAAGGTCCCCAGCGTGGCCCCGATCCCGGGCGAGGCATCCCCCATCAAGCCGAGCCGAGCGAGGTCACCGTGACCTCGCGGACGCCCAGTCGGACCTCGCTGGCCCGCGCCCGCCGCTGCAGGAGCGCCCCCGGGTTCACCACCCCGGCCTGCGCCAGCTGCTGGCGGCAGCGGTAGAACAGCATGTTGAGGTGACCGCGCTCGGTCCGGAGCATCTGGCACAGGGACGCGCGGTCGACCCAGCCGGCCTCGGGCTCGGCGACTCCGGCTTCGTGGTCCTCGATGCGGGCCCGGGCCAGCAGCACCAGGGGGTAGAGGTGGGCGCGCGAGCTCAGGGCGACCGTACGGCGCTCGCCGATGACATCGATCTCGACATGCTCCTCGTGCAGGGACACCCGCAGCTCCATGCGCACGTCCGGCAGACGGATCGGGGCGAGCTCGGTGGTCTCGGTGGGCACGATCGGCTCGGGCAGGTGCAGGCAGAAGCTCTGGCCGCCCACGTCCACGACGGAGAGATCGGCGACCGGCACGGCGCCGTCCTCACCCTCGGCGCGCCAGGTGCCGTCGGGGCGCTCGAAGAGCACCAGCTCGGGGTGGTCCTCATCCGGCAGGGCCAGCATGCCGTCCGCCGCGATCAGCGCGCTCCCGCCGTCCACCGGCACCGCCCGGGCGACCGGCGCCGAGTCGGACTCCAGGACCCAGGTGTGATCTCGGGTACCGAAGACCAGGCGCTGTCCCGCGACGATCCGCACCGAGGAGCCCGGACGCACGAGATCGTCCTCCACCCGGGTGCCGTTGCGCGAGCCGAGGTCCCGGACCCACCACCCGTCGCCGTCCCAGCGGATGCTCGCGTGCTCACCCGACACCGCGCCATCGTCGAGGCGCAGGTCGCTCGCCCGGGATCGGCCGATCAGGTGGCGCGCGCGGAGGGTGTGTCGGGTGCCGTCGAGGTGGCAGAGGATGCCCATGAGCTGACCATAGCCGCCGGTCTGAGGGTCGCCGTTTCCGCCGATTACGCCAGCGGCAACACCCGCTAACGTCCGCTGGAGGTGTGCCCAACGCGCTGGCTACTGCTTCGGCAGACCCCGGTTGGCACATGTCTCCTCGCTCTGCTCTGCGGGCCCGTCCTCTCGACGGGCACGACGATGATCTGTTCCCTGCGTCCGCCCTCCTCGAGGCTGACGCGCTCGACGTCTCGACCTCTTCCGAGACCGCCGAGGCGCGCCCCGAGAGCCAGACGGCGGTGGTCGCGACGCTCCACGATCAGCTCGGCAACGGGCTCGTCCAGGGTGCGTTGTCCGGCGATGCCCTGGGAGGGCTGGGCGAGGTCGTGCGCCAGTCCGCCGGGTTTGCTGCGGCGGGTCTGCACGGCGGCGACCTGGGCGCGACCCACCTGTCCGTCATGCGCGAGCAGATCGCGGAGCTCGAGCAGGCCCGGCTCGACGAGGCGGCCCGCGACGTGCCCGGCGGCTCGGGCGAGGTGCTGCCCATCGCGGTGCGGCGTCGCATGGAAGCGGCGTTCCAGCACGACTTTGCCCACGTGCGCATCCACCGGGACGGGGCGGCCGCGCGCTTTGCCCACGACCTCAACGCCCACGCCGTCGCCCTGGGCGCCGATCTCTACTTCTCCTCGGGCGCCTTTGCGCCAGGCTCCCGGGACGGCGACCGCCTCCTCGCCCACGAGCTGACCCACGTGGTGCAGCACGACGAGGGGCGCCTTCCCCAGCAGGGCGGGGTCAGTCACCCGAGCGATCCGGCGGAACAGGAAGCGTACCGGAACGAGTCCGCCATCCTCGACAAGCTCCCCGCGGTCGACACGGCGCTCTCGACCCCGGGCTTCGACCGGGGCATTCCCGCGTTCGACCTGGACGTGGAGGCGATGATCGCCGAGTTCGAGGTCGGCCTGCAGGCGGGGGAGGGGGTCGCGGCGGACGGTCCAGTCCAGCGCGATGCCGCCGGCGAGGCGGCCGGCTCCGAGGGGGCGTCGCAGGCTGGGAACGAGGGCGCTGCGGACGCGGGCACCGGCGAGGAGCACCCGGTGGTCGCCACCCTGCGGGAGTCCGAGGGGATGCCGCTCGAGGACCTGCACCTGGAGCTCGCCTACGAGACTGCGCCCGACAAGGCCGAGCAGGTCCGGGTGCACCAGGACGACGCGGCGTTCGAGGCGGCGGCAGAGCTGGGTCTGCTCGGCTTCAGCATCGGCCACCACATCTTCCTCGGCGAGGAGGTCGACCTGGAGACGACCGAGGGAAACCGGGCGCTCCTGGTGGAGCTGCTCCACATCGACCTGCAGGAGGACACCTCGGAGGCGGAGACCGCGCTGTGCGAGGAGCTCGACGCGCTGGGCGACGGCGGGGAGTCCGAGGGGGGCGAGGAGACTGGCGGCGAGGAGGCGGCGGTCGACGGAGAGTCGGCGTCGGACGAGGATCAGAGCGCCGGATCGAGCGGCGAGGAAGCCGCGGGAGGGACCGCAGCAGAGGGCGTCGGCGAGGAGGTCGAGCCCGTGCTGCCCGGCGTTACCGGCGAGGACCACTGGCCCCTGCTCGCCGAGTGGGAGGCGAGCCAGGGCGAGGAGGAGGACTGGGACAAGGACGAGGAGGAAGAGGAGGGCGAAGAAGAGGGCGAGGGTCAGGGCGAGGAGGAGGCCGGCGCGGATCCGGCGGCCCTGGGTCCAGCGAAGGACGCCCCCCAGGCGGTCGACCCCCTGGACGAGCGCGGTGGCGATGTGCCGACGTTTGCCGAGCTGCAGGACGGCGCCCTGGCCCCGTACGCAGACGAGAAGGCCCTCCACGGCGAGCTCACCGGTCGCAGCGTGGCCCGCGCGTCTGGCTCCGGCGGGCTCGACGAGGAAGCGCCGGACCTGGGTGCCAGCACCGACCCCCGCGGCAGCCAGGTGCAGGACGAGACCGAGACCACGACCGCGCTGGATCAGCAGCTGGTCGACGCCAGCGACAGCACCCCCAACGCCGCGCGCCACCTGGCCGAGGACGACGACGCGGCCGAGGGACCGACCGCCTGGTGGGGCGAGCCCGAGAGCGAGGCCCGCAGCGAGCAGAGCGAGAGCGTCGAGTCCCGCTACGGCAAGGACGGCGCGACGACGACCGAGTCGAGCGGCGTCACCCTGCGCAAGCCCGACTTCGACATGGCCTTCGACCTCACGATGGACTTCCTGCTCGCCGTGTCGGTGCTGGGCAGCACGACGACGCTGATCATGCCGGGCTTCTCAGGCATCGTCGCGATCGCCAACTCGACGAGCCGCCTGTTGTCGGCGTTCTCCCCCGATCTCGACTTCATGAACCTGCTGCTCACCGAGGTGGAGGAGGCGGCGAGTGGCACCCAGGCGCTGGGCATCGACGCCGATCCCCAGGTGCAGGCAGAGCGCGCCGAGCAGGGCCTCGAGAACCGCACGGCCCAGACCGAGCGCTACGCCGCCATGCGCGACGAGGAGTCGTGGGCGGAGGGCAGCACGGCGCTGGAGCAGGCGGAGTCGATGCGCGCGCGGGTCGAGGGCGGCGCCGGAGCGACCGATCCGAGCGTGCCGCTGGTCCTGGACGGGGAGCAGGAGGCGAAGAAGGACGCGGCGGGCAAGGGCAAGGGCAAGGCAGGAGCGGCGGGAGAAGGCGCGGAACCGGGAGAGTCCGGGGTGGCGCCGGCGCCGGCGGCGGCGATGGAGGGCAGTGGCGGAGACGGGGGAGCGGGGGCCCAGACGGAGGGGGCGGGCTCGTCGTCGATCTCGGGCTCGGGCTCGGCCTCGTCTTCGGACTCGGGCTCGTCTTCGGACTCGGGCTCGTCTTCGGACTCGGGCTCGTCTTCGGGCTCGGGCTCGGATTCGATGTCGTCCTCGGGCTCGTCATCGGGCTCGGGCTCGGATTCGATGTCGTCCTCGGGCTCGTCGTCGACCTCGGGCTCGGGCTCGATCTCGGCTTCTGCTTCGGCGTCGCCGTCGTCCTCGAGCTCGCCGACGGTCTCGGCGGCGGCTGCATCGACGACCGCTCCAGCGACTGCGGCGGCGGTGGCTCCGGCCAGCTCGCCGGCGGCGGATGCGGCGGTGGCGGGAGCGCCGGTGGCGGCGGGATCGCTGTCGGAGGCGGTGGCGCTCGCGGATGCCCAGGCGAAGGGAGAGGGGGAGAGAGAGGAGGAAGAAGGAGCGGCTTCCGAGGAGATGGCGGAAGAGGCGGCGGTCGCGGAGGGGCCTGTGGCGCCGGTGCTGGAGGATGCGTCGGCGGAGCTGGTCGGTCCGGAGCTGGCGGTCGTGGACGCGGAGCTGGGCGGGTCGAGCGGCGGGTCGATCGCCGGAGCGGGCGACGGAGCTGGGCTGGACCCGGCGTCGCTGCCCCCGCCCCCCGTCGCTGCCGAGCGCGAGCTGGACGAGGTGGCGGCCGAGATCGCCGCGCACAACCGCGAGCAGGGGCAGATCGACCTGCAGCACCGCGGGCTCGACGAGGTGCAGGCGCGGATCGACGTCGAGGACGAGGCGCTCAGTACCCAGGAGCAGCTGGTCTCCGCCGACCAGGACGCGCTGTCGACCGAGCACGCCGAGCTGGACGCCCGCGAGGAGAACCAGGCCCAGCTGGGCGAGGACCTGGAGGCCCAGGAGGAGCGCGGGGCGGAGACCGCGGGACAGGGGCAGAGCGCCGCCAGCAGCGTGATGATGATCGTGCGCGGGGCGATCGACCTCATCACCTACATCTCGGCCGGCCCCTTCGGGCTCATCATCCTGTCGGTGCAGTCGGCCCGCTCGATCCAGGGCGCCAACGACGACTCCACCGCGGCGGGCGAGGTGGTCGAGGAGGAGGCCCAGGAGGCCCAGGGCGAAAACGAGCAGATGCAGGAGCAGACGGCCGAGGCGCGGGAGCAGACCGCCCTGGCCGAGGCCCAGGTCGCCGAGCGCGGGAGCCTGATCGCGGAAGATCGGGCGAGCAACGCCGAAGCCCAGGCGATCCACGACGAGGCCCGCGAGCTGGGTTCGTCCCGCCAGGTGGAGGCGGAGGACGAGAAGTCGGAGGCCCAGCAGCGCTACGACGCGCTCATCGAGGAGATGCTGGCCTGGGTGGAGCAGCACCGCCAGGCGCGCATGGCCGGCGGAGCGGGTGCCGGGGCTGGCGCGGGGCCCGGAGGCGGTGCGGGCGCTGCTCCTGCGGGTGCGGACGCCGCCAGCGACGCGACGATCGCCCGGGCGTCGAGCGAGGACCTCAGCGGCCACGAGGGTGCGGACGACGGCGGCGAGACCCAGGCCCCGGCGCCGAGCGAGGTCGAAGGCGAGCAGGACGTGGCCGAGGCCCCCGCGGAGGGAGGCGATCTCGCCGCGGACGGCGAGGTGGAAGCGCCCGAGGAGCAGGACGCCGAGGTGTCGGTCGACGCGGGTGCTGCCGACCTCGACGCGGCCCCTCCCGACGCGGCCGAGCCCTCGGACGGCCCCGCGCCCACCCCCATGCCGAGCCTCGCCGACCTCGCTGCCAGTCGCCTCGCTCCCTACGGCGACGAGCGTGCCTGGCGCGAGGCCTGGGACGCCCAGGTGGCGGCCGCCGGGGTCGACGGAGGCGTCGAGCCCGACATGGACACGATGGCGCTGCTCGCGACGGCTTACGTCGACGGCTTCTCCGAGGGCCTCGGCGAGGGCATCACCCAGAGCATGCTGAGCCTGGCCCTGCGCCCGCTCGCCATCGGGGTGGGCAAGAACGGGCGGATCTCCGGCGGAATGGGCGGAGGCGCCGGCTTCAAGGGGGCCAACTTCGCCGGCGGGTTCCTGGCGATGGCCGAGATCGGCCTGGTCGGTCCGGAGGCGTGGTGGGACGGCCAGATGGAAGGCACCATCGGGCTGGGCAAGGAGGGCGTCGACAAGCTCTTCGGCCCCGACGGCGACTTCGTCACCCGCCTGCAGGGCGTGCTCGACATCCTGGACGCGGTCAACAACGCGATCGGCCTGCTCTACACCATCCTGGCCATCGGCGGGGCCATCTGCTTCTCGTTGTGGGCGGTGTTCCAGGCGATCGGGTGCATCCCGTACATGCAGTGGGCCATCCCGGTCGCCCAGTTCTTCCTCCAGGCCGCCAACATCATCACCAACGTCGCCGACATCCTGGGCACCCTGAACTCGGTCATCGGCTCGATGCTGCTGGGCCTGCGCTACGTGCTCATCGCCGCACGCACCATCCAGATGGTGGCGGACGACGCCGATCCCGAGACCCAGGCTGCCCGCGCCGCCGAGCTGCAGGAGGCCCTGTCCGGAACCATCGGCGAGACCACCCAGCGGGCCGCCCACGGCCTGACCCCGGCGACCCCGGGCAGCCTGGACAAGGAGCTGCCGGGCATCGGGACGAAGCCGACGACCGGCAGCTGGACCCCGACCCGCCCCTCGGCGAGCAGCTCGGGCGGCGCCGGCGGAACGACCCTGGGTGGTCACCGTCCGACGCCGTGGCAGGCGGGCACGACTCCGACCGGCGCACCGACGGGTCCGACCGCGGGTGATCATCGCACCTGGCAGGCTGGCGCGACTCCGACCGGCGCTCAGGCCGGTCCCACCGCGGGTGGCCATCGCCCGACCGGCTGGCAGAACGGCGCCGCGCCCGACGCCGATCCTGCTGGCCCCACCGCCGGCGCCCACCGCCCGACCGGCTGGCAGGCGGGCACCCGACCCGAGGGTGAGCGCCCCGCGACCGGCCCCACCGCTGGCGGCCACCGGGTGGACCAGGGGCCCGCCGAGCCCCGTCCCAGCGCCGCTTCCCGCGCCTGGGGCATGGTCGACATCTGGAGCTCCTACGAGATGGCGAGCGGCATGGCCGAGGCGATGCTGAACCTGGCCGCCAACCCCGAGTCCTTCTGGCAGACCGAAGAGGAAGAAGGGGAGGAGGAAGGCGAGGGATCCGGCAACGGCCCGCTGACGTCCGCCACCGAGGACCTGCCCGACGTGCCCGTCGAAGAGGAGGGGCGTCTCGAGGCCCTGCGCGCGGCGATCTGGGCGATCGACCACGAGGAGCTCCAGCTCCAGGGCATGCAGGAGGGCTTCACCGCCGCCCAGTCGCAGATCCTGTGGGAGCGCGAGCTGCTGGCGGCGAAGGAGCGGATCACCGCCGCCAACGCCGAGGCGCTCGCCGCGAACGAGGCCGAGCTGCAGCAGAAGGAGATCGCCCAGGCCGAGGCGGTGGTCGCAGCCCAGGACACGAGCGCCGAGGGGGCGGAGGCCCAGGAGCGCTCGCGGGATCTGGGCGGGGCCCTGTCCATGTTCATCACCGGCTTCATGGGGCTGCTCGGGATCGTGCCGGTCGAAGCAGGAATCACGGGCGGTGACACCGGAACCATCGAGACCGGGGCCACCGACGGCGCCGCCGCCGCGACCGAGACCGACGCGGCCGTGGGCGAGGGGCTCGGGCACCTCGACACCATCTCCGCCGAGATCGCAGCGGCGCGGGAGCAGAACCAGGGCGCTGGCGACCTCAACGCGGAGGTCCAGGGGCTCATCGACGCCGATCGCGGCCTCAGTCAGCAGCAGGAGGCGGCCACCGCCGAGGCAACCGGCACGGTGGACGGGCGCCTGTCGGACATCCGCGCCGACCGCGCCGCCGCCGCCACCCTGTTCGACGAGACCATCGCCCGCATGCTGACCTGGGCCGGCGAGCACGAGGCGGCCCGCAACGGGGAGTGACGAGCGCTACCCGCGAGCCCGGCGATCCCTGGTCTGACGTCACACCGTGCGTACCACCAGGGTGAACCCTGCTTCCCCGAGCCCCCCATGGCGCGCTTCATCATCCACTGGGTCACCCTCTCCCTCGCGCTGGCCGCCACCGCGTGGCTCCTGCCCGGCATCGTCGTCGACGGCTGGGTGCCGCTGCTGGTCGGCGCGCTGGTGCTCGGCCTGATGAACGCTGTCGTGCGGCCTGTCGTCGGGCTCGTGACCCTGCCGCTCACCATCCTGACCCTGGGGCTCTTCTACTTCGTCGTCAACGGGATCAGCTTCGGGCTGGCCGCGTGGGTCGTGCCTGGCTTCTCGGTGAGCAACTTCTGGCACGCCATGCTGGGTGCGCTCGTCTGCAGCGTCCTGTCCTGGCTGATCGGCGCGTTCACCGGAGACAACGCCCCCCGCAAGCGCCAGCGCGCCAGGGAGGCGTGAGGGGGCTGGACGCCGGGCGGGCTAGCCTCTCGGAGGAGGTCGGGGATGGCGCGTCCAGCGATGCAGGTCGTCGGGGTCGGGATCGCGATGGTGATCGGGCTCGGCATCGTGCTGATGCTGCCGGACACCGCGCCCGAGCACGAGGGCGTGGTCCGCGAGATCTTCCACCTGCCCGACGACGTGCCGATCGCCCACCTGTTCGGCAGCCGCGAGAAGTCCGGTCGCTTCGGTCGACTCGAGGGGATCGTGCAGTTCACGCCGGAACAATGGGCCGAGTGGAGCGCTCGCCGGGAGGACCCCGAGGTCTGGACCGCGCCGCGGTTCACCTTCCGCGACGTCACGGTCACCGGCACGCCCACGTCGTGGGCCTTCCGCTGGCGCGAGGGCGGGCTCGCCGTGATCACCGAGGACCGCGCCATCCGCTGGGCCCGCTTCAGCTTCGTCGACAGCCAGGAGCCGGACGGGCTCCCTCACGCCTACGAGGCCGACCGGGTCGAGTCCATGTGCTTCGGCATCGAGGGCGCGGGCCCCGACCAGCGCATCGACTCCTGCGTGGGCTTCGGCCACGACCACAAGCCCGACCTGTACGTGAACGCCCGGGTCGACCCCGACGGCCACCGGCTCTGGTTCAACCTGCGCTGATCACCATCGTGCCGCGGTCAGCCGGGCCATGCGCCGCAGCGCGCTCCGGGCCCCGTGGTAGCCGCACATGCCGTGCACGCCGCCCCCGGGTGGGGTCGACGCCGAGCAGATGTACAGCCGCGGGTTCGGGGTCGCGTACGGATCGAGCCTGACCGCCGGGCGGGTGAAGAGCTGGCGCCAGTCGGCC
>MDTC01139180.1_pt1 | contig 16313 bp, 10 predicted proteins | sample 811181 | NCBI WGS metagenome assembly MDTC01 (sample SAMN05326644, study PRJNA326480) | marine metagenome | isolation source: seawater | place: Pacific Ocean: North | collected 2011
CAGCCTCTTCAGCAGCATCATCATCTGTTGATTGGTTTTCACTTAAGCTTAATGAGTCTTCGTCAGGCGGTAGTTCTTGAACAACTATACCCATTTCTGTAATCATATTTATTATGTCTTCAATTTGATCAGAATCAACTATACCTTCAGGGAGATGATCATTTACTTGCGAATAAGTAAGGTATCCTTGCTCTTTTCCCTTGGAAATTAGCTCTTTAATTTTTGTTTGTTGATCTTGAACTTTTGTCATTTATTATACAAGTTTGAGTATAAATCATATGTATTTTGGAACGTGGATTATACCATAAAATTTAGATTTTATTTTAAAAATTCTTTAATTTATCTTGGATTTCTATTATTTCTTTTTGAATAGATGCTGTTTCTTTAAGGTTTGATTGATCAGTGTTATCAAGCTTAGATTTTAGACAATTTTTAATTGTAAGATAAATACAAGCATGAAATTCTTTATCAGGGTAGTCAAAATCAGCAATAGGAACCCTACTAATCTTCTCCAAAGTATTATAGTTTGCATCTTCATTCCTAAAAGCCTCGATAATTCTGCCCATATTAATACCATCATTATTTTTTATTACCTCAATAATAGATTTCAGAAGCACAATCCCTGGGTTGTCGTTAATACGCTTGTCGTCAATTAAATTTTCGTCTATTTCTATTTTAGGGTGATGCATTAATGTTAGAATAGCTTTTTGAAGAGGAGAAACCGCTTTATATTTTTTAATCTTTGTAGAATTTTTTTTATTTTCTTCCATGGGCGTATATTTTGCTCCAATTTTTTCGCTTAAAGTCTCATGTAGCATATTTTTAAGAATCTTCGCATTTAATTTTTGTAAAAGGTTGTCAATTTTTTGCAAATATTGAGTCTTGCCTACGGCAGTACTTAAATCAGATTCTTTAGAAAATTTTTTATAAATAAATTCTTCAATACTAATTTTTTTATTTACATATTTGTTCCACAGCTCCTCCCCACCTTTCTCGATAATATTATCAGGATCATTATTTTCTGGGAGAAACACAAAACTAATTACATCCCCATCTTTTATTACCGACATTATATTTTCAACTCCTTGCCATGCTGCTTTTTCTCCAGCTTTATCGCCATCAAAACAACATATAATTTCTTTTGTATATTTAAAGCATTGTGTGAGATTTTCATTTGTTACAGCTGTCCCAAGTGTTGCAACCACGTTTTTTATTTCTGCTTGGTAGAGTGCTATAACATCCATGTATCCTTCAACTACATATAAATAATCTTTTGATTTTTTTTCTTTTTTTGCTAGATGAAGATTATATAAGACTTTTTTCTTGCTAAATAAACTTGTTTCTGGAGAATTCATATATTTAGCTACAGACTCTTTTTTATTTTCGCCTAGGGATCTTCCACCAAATGCTATTATTTTTCCAGCACTATCGTGTATTGGAAACATAATTCTATCCCTAAATTTATCATAAGAATTATTATCTTTTTTTACAATTAGTCCGGCATTCAGTAAATCTGATTCGGAATATTTCCCCCTTAATTTTTTGTTTAATACTTGATAATCATTTTCTGCATAACCAATATTAAATATTTTTGCAGTTTTTCCTGTAATATTTCTTTTTTTTAAATAAGAAATAGCTTGTTCTGATTTTTTTAGATTATTTTCAAATAATATATTTGCTTCGTTTAAGGAATTTTGAATTATTTTTCTTGCTTCATATTTTTTGCTAGCTTCTTTATCTCTAGGAATATCTATACCTAAGGAATTTGCTATTGTTTCTATAGCTTCCGGATAAGTTTTGTTAGCATGGTCCATTACAAAACCAATAGCATTTCCATGTGCGCCGCACCCAAAACAATGAAAAAATTGTTTATTTTCACTCACACTAAATGATGATGTTTTCTCACTATGAAATGGGCATTTAGCCCAATAATCGTTCCCTTTTTTTTCTAATTTTATGTAATTTCCAATTACATCAATGATATTAGCTTTTTCTAATAAGCTATCTATAAAATCTTTTGGAATATTTTGAGCCATTATTAAGCAGCAGCGCTATCTTTATTAAATAGATGTTCAATTTTAATTGCTTTAGGCTTCACAATTAAAAATTTATTAAGATAATTATCAAAATTTTTCATTATGGTTTTGCCCCATTCACTATTAGTTTTATCAACATAGTCTATAATTGAATTTTTTAGAAATTTTTCTTGGTAAGGGCATTTATTTTTATTTATTTTTAAGATTTCTATTAACTCAGGATTATACTTATTTTTAAAGGTTCCATCTTCGTCTAAAATTATTGCAAAACCACCTGACATTCCAGCCCCAAAATTAATACCAGTTTTGCCAAGAATTATTACAACCCCGTTTGTCATGTATTCACATCCATGATCACCAACGCCTTCAACAATAGCTGTAGCGCCAGAATTTCTTACAGCAAATCTTTCGCCAGCAATACCTGACGCGTAAAGTTTTCCGCCAGTTGCCCCATACATGCATGTATTTCCAATAATTACTGATTCTTTAGCTTTATAGGTAACTCCTTTTGGTGGGTATACTATTATTTGGCCTGAAGCCATTCCTTTTCCAACATAATCATTCGCATCTCCTTCTAAGCTAAGATTAAGCCCGCCAGCATTCCAAACACCAAAACTTTGCCCAGCAGTTCCTTTAAAATGAATTTTTATAGGATTCTCAGACATTCCATAGTTTCCATATTTTTTTGCAATAATTCCTGAAATATTAGCACCAACAGATCTATCAGTATTTTTTATTTTATATTTGAAATCACCACCTAGATTATTCTCAATAGCTTCATGAGTGTCTTTTTCAATTTTCTTTGATAAATTTGCTTTATCCCAAGGTTTGTTACTTTTTACTTCGCACACATGAGAAATATTTTTATCAACATTCGCATCAGAAATTATAGGATCTATTACTAAGTTTTTTAATTTATTATTTTTAGATTTTTTAATTTCAAGAATATTTGTTTGCCCGATTATATCTGCTAATCTTTTATATCCTAAGGTCGCTAAAATTTGTCTAGTTTCTTCAGCGATAAATTTGAAATAATTCATAACCATTTCATCTTTGCCAATGAAATGATATTTTCTTAAAACTTTATTTTGAGTTGCAACTCCAGTTGCGCAGTTATTTAAGTGGCAAATTCTTAAATACTTACAACCCATTGCTATCATTGGGCCTGTACCAAAACCAAAACTTTCCGCACCAAGTATTGCAGCTTTAACAACATCTATGCCAGTTTTCAAACCCCCGTCAGCTTGTAATCTAACATTTTTTCTCAAGTTACTTGCTCTTAATGTTTGATGTGTTTCTGATAAACCCATTTCCCAGGGGCTGCCGGCATATTTAATACTAGACAACGGGCTCGCACCAGTTCCCCCATCATATCCAGAGATGGTTATTAGATCCGCGTATGCTTTAGTTACTCCTGCGGCAACTGTTCCGACCCCAGCCTCAGCTACTAACTTAACTGATACTAATGCATTAGGATTTACTTGTTTTAAATCGAAAATAAGTTGAGCTAAATCTTCTATAGAATAAATATCATGGTGCGGCGGTGGAGATATTAATGTTATACCAGGGTTTGAGTATCTTAGTGTTGCTATTAGTTTATCAACTTTATCTCCTGGTAATTGACCCCCTTCTCCTGGTTTAGCTCCTTGAGCTATCTTAATTTGTATAACTTCCGCATTTACTAAATATTGAGGGGTAACGCCAAATCTTCCTGACGCCACCTGTTTTATTTTTGAATTTTTATCGGTATTAAATCTTTTTTGATCTTCTCCACCTTCTCCAGAATTTGATCTTCCTCCCATTTTATTCATAGCTTGAGCAAGTGTTTCATGTGCATCAGGAGATAAAGCGCCTAATGACATTCCAGCAGAATCAAATCTCAAAAGAATATTTTTTATAGGTTCTACTTCGCTTATAGGAATAGGCTTCCTTTTACTTTTGAAATCCAACATATCTCGTATAACCATTTTTTCTCTAGAGTTAACAGCTTCACTATATTTTTTATAATCTTGATATTCTCCGCTTTTTACAGCGTCTTGAAGAGTTTTTACTACGTCAGGATTATAAGCATGAAATTCTTCACCATGAACATATTTTAATAAACCGCCTTGCTTAATATCTTTCCTCTTACTCCAAGTATTTTTTGCTAACTCTATTTGATCATTATGCAAATCATTGAATGTTGTTCCAGATAATCTATTTGTTGTATCGCAGAAGCATAAGTCAACGATTTCTTGGTTAAGACCAACACATTCAAATAACTGTGATCCTCTATAACTAGCAATAGTTGAAATTCCCATCTTTGATAAAATTTTATATAGGCCTTTATTAATTCCTTGGCGATAGTTTCTTGTTGCTTGGAAAAACTCAGAATTATCCTTTGATCTGTTAATCAACATATTATTAAGTGATTGATAGGCTAGGTATGGATATATTGCTGTTGCGCCAAATCCTATTAAAGTTGCACAATGATGAGAATCCCTAGCGGTTGCCGTCTCAATAATGATATTTGCTTTTGTTCTTAGTCCATTTTTAATTAATGCATGATGTACAGCACCAGTTGCAAGCAGCGCGTGTATAGGCAATTTTTCTTTTTTAATATTTTTGTCACTTAGAATAAGAAATATTTTATTATTTTTTACTGCTTTTATTGCTTCATTTGTTAAATTTGTAATAGCTTCTTTGAGATCAATTTTATTATCATAATTTAAATCTAAAATTTTATATGTAAATTTTTTGTTCTTAAGTTCTTGAAGTTGTTTAAATTTTCTATATGACAAAATAGGAGATTCTATTGTTAGTCTATGAGCATGTTTTGACCCTTCTTCAAATACATTTAAGTCTGGGCCAAGGTAAGTTTCTAATGACATTACATTGCTCTCTCTAATTGGATCTATAGGGGGATTTGTAACTTGTGCAAATTGTTGTCTAAAATAATCATATAAAGATCTTATTTCATTAGATAGAACTGGAAAGGGCGTATCATCACCCATTGAACCAATTGCTTCCTGACTTAATTTTGAAAGGGGTTTCAGAATTTGGTCTTTTTCTTCGTAGGTCATATTAAACATTTTTTCGTAATGTTTGATTTTACTTTCATCAAAAAATTCTAATTCTGGAAACTTATCTGGAATTATTTTTCTCATGGACTCTGCTCCAACATCCATCCATTCTTTATAAGGACATCTTTTTTTCAAAATATCATCTATATCATTTGAAAATAAAATTTTTCCTTCAGAAGTATCTACTGCAATTATTTGCCCAGGGCCGAGTTTTCCTTTTTTGACTATATCTCTTTCATTGTAGTCATATACTCCAATTTCTGATGCTACTGTAATATGTTGATCTTTAGTAATAATGTATCTCGCAGGTCTTAATCCATTTCTATCAGTAACACAAGCAGCATATCTTCCATCAGTTAGGACTATGCCAGCAGGTCCATCCCAAGATTCCATATGTTTAGCATTATATTCATAGAACGCCCTAAGGTCTGAATCTTCTTTAGGAATACTTTTCCATGCAGGAGGTATGAGTAATTTGATTGCTTTAAAAATATTAACTCCACCAATAGTTAAAATTTCAAGCATATTGTCTAGGCTTTTAGAATCTGATCCTTCCATAGATACAAGAGGCTTTAATCTTCCAAGTTCTGGAATTTTTGTCGTTTTAAATATACTTGATCTTGCTTGAGACCAATTTCTGTTTCCTCTTATGGTATTAATTTCGCCGTTATGTGCAAGCATTCTAAATGGTTGAGCTAAACTCCATTGAGGCATTGTGTTTGTAGAAAATCTTTGATGGAATACGCACAAAGAAGTTTCTAGTTTGTCGTTAGATAGGTCTATAAAAAACCTTGAAAGATGTTTTGGCATTACCATGCCCTTATATAAAATTACTTTTGACGAAAGACTAGTTATGTAAAACATTTCGTCATTTGTTTTGGAAATTAAAATTTCTATTTTTCTTCTAATCACAAATAATTTTGCCTCAATATCTTCAAGATTAATTTTGTCCGATGGGTTTATAAATGCTTGGCAAATATAAGGCAGAGTTTTAAGAGCATCTTTACCACAAATTTTTTCATTAGTTGGAACATCTCTCCATCCTGCTAATGTAAACCCATGATCTTTTATAACTTTTTCAATAATTTTAATCGAAGATTTTCTTTTTTTGACATCAGTATTTAAAAAAAACATACCAATAGCAAAATTTTTTGCAATATTTATTTTTTGTTCATTAGCTATAGATCTAAAAAAGAATTCTGGAATTTTAAATAGTATGCCACATCCATCGCCAGAAGTTCCGTCAGCACCAACAGCGCCTCTATGAGCAAGCCTTTCAAGAGAAGTAATAGCAGTATTTATTAACCAGTGGCTAGGCTTATTATCAATATTTGCTATTAAACCAAAACCACAGCTGTCTTTTTCAAAGCTCGTATCGTATAGGCCAGTTATTTTTTTATCTTTTTCTTTCATACTCAAAAAGCATATTTATATTAGATTACTTTAGAGTTTGATGATATATCACCAAACTCTAGGCTTAAAGTTTGGTGCGTTCCTTCAGCATTTCAGCCTACTTCCGTCCCTATGAGGATGAACGTATAAATACATTATAAAACTTGCAGAGTATTCATTCAATAGATATAGGTAAATTAGGCTACTAATACTATATATATTGCTCTAAACGCTCTTAAATAGCCTGTTATGCTCTTGTTGAGCAAATCTATCAGTCATACCAGCAATATAGTCACAAATAACTCTTTCTTTTGATCCATTCTTAATTTTTTCAACATTGTATTCATAATATTTTTTTGGAAGTAGTTTCATGTCATTAATATAGGCATCAAATAAATTTTCAATAATAAGATTTGCTTTGTCAGTCATTTTTATTACATCAGGGTGTTTATATAAATTTTTGTGTAAAAATCTTTTCAACTCTATATTATTTTCTTTTATTTTATCAGAATAATTTATGATTAAACTATCACAATTTTTTACATCATCAGGGGTAATAATATTTTTATTTAAAATGTTTAAATTTGAATTGTTTATTAAATCATTAACTAATAAATTTATTATTTTTCTTACAGTTTCATTAACAATTTTTGACACAGGTAATTTTGGATGTTTTTTTAAAACTGCTTTCATTTGGTTGGAAAATATTGGTAAGCCTTCTAACTGTTCTATAAAAATTTTTTTAGCTCTAATCCCGTCTTGAATATCATGATTATTGTATGCTATTTCATCACACATATTTGTTAGTTGTGCTTCAAGAGAAGATTGTTTTTTTTCAATAAATTTGTTTGCTATAGGCCCCAATTTTTCTGCAAGATTTATATTGCATTTTTTTAAGATACCCTCTCTTGTTTCAAAACATAAATTAAGCCCTGGAAAATCAGCATAATTATTTTCTAGTTTTTCAATAATCCTTAGAGACTGAATATTGTGTTCAAAACCCCCATAGTTTTTCATACACTTATTTAGAATATCTTGGCCAGCATGACCAAAAGGGGTGTGCCCTAAATCATGGGCAAGTGCTATAGATTCAGTTAGATCCTCATTAATTTTTAAAGCTCGTGCTACAGCTCTAGAAATTTGTGCTACTTCTATCGTGTGGGTTAATCTTGTTCTATACATATCTCCTTCATGATTAACAAATACTTGTGTTTTGTACTCTAATCTTCTAAAAGCTGTTGAGTGGATAATTCTCTCCCTATCTCTTTGAAACTCAGTTCTTAGTTTGGGAGGCTCTTCTTTGTATTTACGCCCAATAGAATTAGATGATTTAAGTGCGTAGGATGACAGATTATTATCAATATCTTTAGGCATGTTCTTTTAGAGCTTTAATTACTATTTTTTTGGTAATTTTATCTGTTATATAGGCATTGCCTATATTTTTTGGTAGAACATAAAATATTTTGTTATTTTTTACTTTTTTATCAAGCAGCATTGTCTTATATATCTTTTCGAGATTAATATTTTTTGGTAATTTTGTTGGTAAATTAAATATCTTTAAAATATTTTTTATTTTATTATATTCGGAAACATTCATTGTATTTTTTTGTACCGCAATTGATGAGGCGATAAGGAAACCACAAGCAATTGCTTCTCCATGCAGCCATTTTCCATACCCTAGATTATTTTCAATAGCATGACCAAAAGTATGCCCAAGATTCAGAAGTGCTCTAATATTTTTTTCTTTCTCATCAAGCGAGACTATTTTTGCTTTAATTTCACAAGATCTCTTAATTATTTTAATAATACTTTCTGTGTCTTGTGATTTAATTTTTTTATAATTTTTTACAATCCAATTAAAAAAATTCTTGTCTTTTATAATTCCATATTTTATAACTTCTGCCATCCCTGCATTAAATTGTCTTTTAGGTAAAGTTTTAAGAATTTCTGTATCAATTAAAACGGACACAGGCTGATGAAAAGATCCAATCATATTTTTTCCTAGCTTATGATTTATTCCTGTTTTCCCGCCAACCGAAGAATCCACCATTGCTAATAATGTAGTTGGTATTTGAATAAAATTTATTCCTCTTTGATATGTTGCTGCAGCAAATCCTGTCATATCTCCAATAACCCCACCACCAAAAGCTACTAAATAACTATCTCTAGAGAATTTGTTTTTTAAAAGATAGTTATATATTTTTGAAATACTCTCTTGGTTTTTATATTTTTCTCCATCATTTAAAATAATTTTATTTTTTTTTATAAAGCTATTTTTTATTTTAGATAAATGCAAAGCATTAATTTTTTTATTTGTAACAAGTGCAATATTTTTTTCTTTAATATTATTTAGAATATTTTTTTTAGATAAGATATTTTTACCAATTAATATCGGGTATGATTGTTTTTTTAACTTAACTATTATTTTTTTCATATTTTTCGTAATTATTAATGATAACTTTTGATATTTTTACTGTATCATAATTATCCGTACTTATTGTCATATTAGAGCATTTTTCATAATATTCTTTTCTTTCATTTAGTAATCTTATGATTTCATTTTCAGCATTCTCATTACTTATTAATGGTCTATTTTTGTCGTGCTCTGTTCTATAGACTAATTCTTTTACGTTAGCTGTAAGATAAACAACAAATCCTAGTTTTGTGATTATTTCTCTATTTTTTTTTGAGATTATAATACCTCCACCAGTCCCAATAACAGTATTTTTACTATTTGAAAGTTCTTTTAGAACTTTTGACTCCCTATCTCTAAAGCCTTTTTCCCCTTCATGCTCAAAAATTGTTGGAATATCTACCCCAGTTTTTTCCTCTACGAGAAAATCTGTATCTACGAAACTAAACTTCATCATTTTGGACAGTTTTTTGCCTATAGAAGTTTTCCCTGATCCCATTGGGCCAATAAGAATTATATTGTTTGTTAGTTTAGACAAGATAAATTTTGTGTTTATAGTATTATATAGATATTAACAAGAAATTATATTGTCACCAACAAGTATGAGTAAATTTTTTAAAAAAGCTTTAAAACCAACTTACTATTTAATTGGTTTCATGGTTTTCTTCCTTTTGGCTTTCTATATTGCATTAGCAAGCTCTTTGCCTACTGTAGAGGAAATACAGGATATGAAAATGCAAGTCCCAATGCGTATTTATACCCAAGATAAAAAATTGATAGCTGTATACGGTGAAAAGAAGCGAATCCCAGTTACATTTGAAGAAATACCAGACGATTTAAAAAATGCTTTTATTGCAGCAGAAGATAATAGATTTTACCAGCATAATGGAGTCGATTATTTTGGATTACTTAGAGCATTTAAAAGTTTTCTTGCTACTGGGAAAGTAACTCAAGGTGGAAGCACTATAACAATGCAGGTGGCAAGAAATTTTTACCTAACAAGAGAAAAGAAAATTATTCGGAAGTTAAGAGAGATTTTATTAGCTTATAAAATGGAGAGAAATCTAAGCAAAGAAAGAATATTTGAATTATATATGAATAAAATTTACTTGGGACATAGGGCATATGGGGTAGCAGCTGCGGCACAAGTATATTACGGAAAAAGATTATCTGAACTAACTTTAGCTCAAATGGCCATGATAGCGGGGTTACCAAAAGCACCTTCAAGATATAATCCAGTTGCTAATGAAAAGAGAGCGTTACAAAGAAGAGCTTATGTTTTAAGGAGAATGTCTGAAAATAATTTTATTTCCCGAGAATCTTATGTTACTGCCTATCTTAATCCTGTAACAGCAAGACTTAATACAGCTAGCATAGAATTAAAAGCTCCGTATGTATCTGAAATGGCAAGAGTACAGATGGAAGATAGATTTGGTAATGATGCTTATACACATGGTTACGATGTTTTTACGACAATTGATAGCAGGTTACAGGAAGCAGCGCAAAAATCTTTGAAAAATAATATCGAAAAGTACGACATACGCCATGGGTATAGAGGAGCAGAGGCAAAAATAAATTATAATAAATTATTAAATGCTGATTTCGAATATGATCTTGAAATTTCTATGAGAAACATTAGTAAATACTTAGAAAATTTTTATGACATTAATAAAAATGTACCCGCAGTTGTTTTAAACGTTGAATCAAAAGAAATAAAAGTTTATTCAAAAAATAATCAATTATTAGATATTAACTTAAATGAAATAATAATAAAAAATCAATACTTTGATGTAAATTACAAAAAAAGAATAAGAAACTTTAAGGAAGTTTTATCTATCGGTGATGTTATAAGAATAAAAAAAGTGGGTAAAACATGGCGTTTATCACAAATACCAAATGTAAATGGCGCATTGGTTTCAGTTAACTCAAATAGTGGTGCTATAACTGTATTGTCAGGTGGTTATGATTTTAGATTGAGTAAATTTAATAGAGTGATGCAAGCAAAAAGACAACCAGGGTCAAGTTTTAAACCATTCATATATTCTGCAGCACTAAATAAGGGCTATACCCCAGCTTCAATAATAAATGATGCTCCAAAAGTGTTTAAAGAAAATACCGTTAGCGGAGCTTGGAGGCCTAAAAATTATGGTGGGAAATTTTATGGGCCAACTAGATTACGCTATGGTTTAGCAAAATCTAGAAATATTATATCAGTACGGTTATTAGACAATATAGGCATTGATTATACTTTAGAGTATGTAAAAAATTTTGGTATTGATTCTCAAAGATTACCAAAAGATTTAACGCTTGCATTAGGCAGTGGAGAAATTACCCCTATAGAACTTGCAGAAGCTTATGCATATTTTTCAAATGGAGGCTACGGAATTAATCCATATCTCATAGAACAAGTTAGGACAAGAGATAATGAAATCGTTTATGTTGAGAATCCTATAAGGGTTTGTAGTAATCCATGTGATTATATAAGTTTAGATACTTTACAATTTCCTTTAGCAAAATCTGTTGAAGAAATTACTGAGCTTAGAGAAAAGGCTGGATTACCAAGATTTTCAGTACAAACCATAGACCCAAGAAATATATATCAAATGGTGAGTATGATGAAAGATGTTGTTAAGTACGGGACTGCAAAGAAAGCAAAAGTATTAAAAAGAACTGATATTGCGGGAAAAACTGGTACAACTAATGATCAAAAAGATGCCTGGTTTAGTGGTTTTAATAGAGAAATTGTTACCGTAAGTTTTCTCGGTTTTGATGATCATTCTTCATTAGGAAAAAAAGAATTTGGTAGTACAGCAGCTTTACCTATGTGGATTGATTATATGAAAGTCGCATTAAAAGGAACACCTAGAAAAAATTTAGAAGAGCCTGAAGGTTTGGTTAGCGCAAAAATTGATAGTAAAAATGGTTTGTTGGCATCACCTGATTCAAAGAATTCAATTATAGAAGTTTTTAGAGAAGAAAACGTCCCAAAAACATTTAGCAAAGAGAATAAGATTAATGATAAAAATGAAGAAGAGGTAGAAATAGAAAAGCTATTTTAGTTTTTATGATACTTCTTACTGTATTCCTTTACATGATTAATTAAAATTTCAAGATTATCAGGGTTTACGTACTGATCTATACCATGACCCAAATTAAAAATATGTTTATGCCCATGTCCATAATTATCTATTATTTTTGATGCGGCATCTTTTATATCCTCTTCTTTCCCATGAAGAGCGCATGGGTCTAAATTACCTTGTATACAAATATCTTCTCCTATTATTTTTCTAGCAATAGAAATATCAACAGTCCAGTCTAACCCAATTCCGTTACATCCTGAATTAGCAATCTTATTTAGCCACCCACCACCACCTTTTGTGAATAGTATTATCGGTATATTTTTTGTAATTTGGTTATTTCTTAGATTATTAATAATTTCTTTCATTGGATTTAAGGAAAAATGTAAATAGTTTTCTGTATTTAGCAATCCTCCCCATGAGTCAAATATCATTAATATATTAGCACCCGCTTTAGCTTGCATAATTAAATAATCTGAAATGGAGGCAATAAGTTTTTTTGTTAGCTCATTAAGCATTTTAGAGTCTTTAAAAACAGTAGATCTTACTTTTCTAAATTCTTTTGTTGCAGATCCTTCAATCATATAAGTTGATAGCGTCCATGGGCTTCCTGAAAACCCGATTAAAGGAACTTCATCATTCAATTTTTTTTTCGTTTGAACAATTGCTTCTGAAACATACTCTAGTTTAGTTTCTATATTTTTATTACTAAGATATTTTATATCACTAATATTATTTAATGGGCTGTCAAAATATGGTCCTCGATTATCTTCGAATTTCAATTCAAGACCCATTGCATCTGGTATAGTTAAAATATCTGAAAAAATTATAGCCGCATCAAGATCAAATCTTTCAATTGGCTGAATAGTAACTTCGGAAGCAAGTTCTGGGTTTTTACATAAATCTAGAAAACTACCTGCCTTTGCTCTTGTAGCTTTATATTCTGGCAAATATCTTCCAGCTTGTCGCATGATCCATACTGGAGTTTTATCTACAGGCAGGCCATTTAAAACATCTAAAATTCTTTTATTTTTTATTGAGCTCATTTTTATATCTCTAGATAGTCTAGAATATTTTCAGCCGCCTCTCTTCCTTCAAAGACAGCAGTAACAACAAGGTCAGAACCTCTTGTCATATCACCACCAGCAAAAATTTTATCATTAGTAGTTTGATATAAATACTTATTATTAATTTTTAAAAGGCCATTATCTTTGGTTTTTATATTATATTTTTTAAACCAATCTGCAGGACTTGGCTGGAAACCAAAAGCAATAATTACACTATCAGCATTAATAATTTTTTCAGAATTTTTTAATATAATAGGGTTTTTTCTGCCCATAGCGTCAGGGGGGCCTAACTTTGTTTTTACAACTTTTACACCTTCTACCTTTTTGTCACCAATAATTTCTATAGGCTGGTAATTAAATAAAAATTTAACACCTTCTTCTTTAGCATTTTTAACTTCTTTTTTTGAGCCAGGCATATTTTCTTCATCTCTTCTATATATGCATGTGACACTATTCGCTCCTTGTCTTATTGATGTCCTATTACAATCCATAGCGGTGTCTCCCCCGCCTAATACAATAACTTTTTTATCTTTCATTGATACAATATTATTATCTATTTTTAATTCATTATTTATATTTGAAATTAAGTACGGCAAAGCTTCATGAACACCTTGAAGATTTTCCCCTTTAAAATCTCCTTTCATTGGTTTATATGTTCCCATACCTAAAAAAACTGCATCATATGTATCATAAATTTTTTGAAAATCTACGTCTTTACCAACTTCTGTGTTTAAAATAAATTCAACACCCATTTCTTCTAAAATTTCTTTTCTTTTTTCTACAACATCTTTATCTAATTTAAACGGAGGTATACCAAATGTTAGCAATCCTCCAATTCTTGAATACTTGTCATAAATTATTGCTTTAACTCCGTTTCTAGTAAGAATATCTGCGCATGCTAATCCAGCAGGGCCAGCACCTATAATGGCAACTTTTTTATTTGTTTTAATAACTTCTGACATGTCTGGCTTCCAGCCAAGACGAAATGCTTCGTCCGTAATATATTTTTCAATCGAGCCAATTGTAACAGCCCCAAAACCATCTTCTAAGGTGCAAGCTCCTTCACATAATCTATCTTGAGGGCATATTCTTCCACATATCTCAGGAAGAGAATTAGTTTTATGAGACATTTCTGCAGCTTCAATGATTTTTCCATCTCGAATTAGATCTAACCATACAGGTATATAATTATGTACAGGGCATTTCCATTCGCAATAAGGATTTCCACAATCTAAACATCGACCAGCTTGTTCTTCAGCTTTTTTTGCAGGGAAATTTGAATATATTTCATCATATGTATAGATCCTTACTTCTGCTTTTTGGACAGAAGGTTCTTCTCTTTTAATATCTAAAAACTGCATTGCGTTTTTCATTCTCGTATTAGCTCATAAAAATTAAACATAATAGAGTTTGATGATATATCACCAAACTCTAGGCTTAAAGTTTGGTGCGTTCCTTCAGCATTTAGCCTACTTCCGTCCTTTGAAAGGATGAACGTACGTTCATGTAATTTATTAATTATAGAACTATAAAGCTATTCATTCAATAGATCAGCAAATTAAGGTTTTATGAAAGTTTTTGTTTGACGAATTTGCTGGCAAAACCCATGTCTGCGCGATTATTAGAGCGTTTTTTAAGTTCTCCCATAACTTCACCAATTTGACTCATTTGTTCAATAGATTTTTCTTTAATTATGTCTTCAATCATTTTTTCAACTTCTTCTTGAGTCATATCTTCAGGAAGATACTCTTTGAAAACAGATAATTCAAATTCTTCTTGTTCAGCAAGGTCATTTCTATTTGCTTCTTTATAATGCGTTAAAGATTCTTTATTTTTTTTAGATAGTTTTTTTAGAATTTCAAAAATATTATCGTTTGTTAAAGGTTTTCTTGTCTCTACTTCTTTGTCTAGAATTGCAGCGAGAATTAATTTTATTGCTGCTAATCTTTTTTTATCACCACTTTTCATAGAAGATTTCATATCTTCCGTTATTTGATTTTTTAAAGACGAATTAGTTTCTTGAGGGTTAGACATTAATAAAGTTTAATTCTTCTACCAGATGCAGTTCGATTTGATCTTTTATGAACTCTTTTTACAGCTGCTGCTGCTTTTCTTTTTCTTACAGATGTTGGTTTTTCGTAAAATTCCCTTTTTCTAATTTCAGTTAAAATTCCAGCCTTTTCACACGCACGCCTAAATCTTCTGATAGCTGTATCAAATGGCTCGTTTTCTTTTACTTTAATACTTGGCATAATTTACCTATAGTCATTTTGTGGTGTGATTATACAGTTGTGGGATAAAAAATCAAAATAAGAGTTTATATAATATGTTAGTACTAGGTATAGAAACTTCGTGTGATGAAACAGGCTTGGCTCTTTATGATTCAAATGAGGGGCTATTAGCTGATGAACTTTATAGCCAAATTGATATTCATCAAGACTATGGCGGAGTTGTTCCCGAGTTAGCCTCTAGAGACCACGCTGATAGAGTTTTACCCTTATTAAAAAGATTGTTAGAAAAATCAACAAAATGTTTGGATGATATTGATTTAATAGCTTATACAGCCGGCCCTGGTCTAAAAGGTTGTTTGTTAGTTGGTTCGACTTTTGCTAGAGCATTATCTTATGTAACAGATAAACCAATTATTTCAATTAATCATATTGAGGCACATTTATTAGCACCTTTTATGGAATATTCTGATTTGTCTTTTCCATTTTTTGGGCTTTTGATTTCAGGTGGCCATACAATGATAATAGATGCTAAAAGTATTGGTGAATATGAAATTATGGGAGAAACTCTAGATGATGCTGTTGGCGAAGCTTTTGATAAGTCTGCAAAGTTAATGGGATTAGACTATCCAGGAGGTCCTTTAATAGAAAAATTAGCCAAAGAAGGAATTTCTGGAAGCTATAAATTTCCTCGCCCTATTTTAAATAAACCAAATTGTGATTTTAGTTTTAGTGGTTTGAAAACTCATATAATGTTGACTTGGAAAGATTCAGAAAAATCAGAGCAAGTTCAAAAAAACATTTCTTTAGAGTTACAGAATTCTGTTACAGATTGTTTGGTAGGAAAATTAAAACGAGCATATGATGAAAAAGGCTACTCATCAATTATTGTTTCAGGTGGTGTTAGCGCAAATCAGTTTATTAGGGAAAAGATAGATAGCTTTGCTTATTCAATAAATGTTAAATCTTATTACCCATCAAAGAAGTATTGCACAGACAATGGGGTAATGATTGCGTATGCCGGCTATAAGAAATACG
>MDTC01094040.1_pt1 | contig 16311 bp, 12 predicted proteins | sample 811181 | NCBI WGS metagenome assembly MDTC01 (sample SAMN05326644, study PRJNA326480) | marine metagenome | isolation source: seawater | place: Pacific Ocean: North | collected 2011
GCTCCGGTACGTCTTTGGCTGAAATCATTCGGTTTCCTCTGGGCTTAGTCGGACTTTTCGCCGGAATAGCCCCTTCTTTGGAGCATGTAAATAGGATAGGAACCGAAATCCTTGGCCAATTCCAAATTGCCGGCATATTCAAAATCGTAATCGTCATACCCAAAGGAGATCAAGGCCGCAACGGTTTCCGAAACGAAGACGGATCCGGGTAGGACGATGGGCTCGATGCGGGCCGCCTGGTTAACGTGCCGCCCGAAGAAATTTCTTTTTTTGAGAATGGGATCGAATTCCTCGTATACGGGGCCGGCATGCATCGAAATTCGAACTTCCATCACACCTTCCGAAAGAAGATCCCCCCACTCACCGTAGTTAAAGTAATCCCTGATTTCCAAAGCCAATTTCAAGGCATCCTCCAACTCGTCAAAAACTACGAAGAAACTATCACCCCAAGTGTTTACGAATGCGGGTTCTCTTGGCAAACGTTCCAGCATCTTGGCAATTCCTCCATGGAAAACCTCTACGAATTCAGCGGTTTTTTCCTCCATGACCTGACTGAATGCCTGAACGTCCGCGAAAAGCATGGTTTTGATCGATCGAACGGATGATTCGGAACCCATCGGTTCCGAAAGAAAAGCGGGACGGGTTTCCCCGGAATAGATTGGGGAGGAACCAGCCCCCGAAACGGATGGCAGAATTTCACTCGGATCGATCACCTCCGGTTCGTTGAATTCTCCCCGCCAGGCCTCGACCAGTTCCCCTGTGCCTCCGGTCGAACCCGGTTGACCATCCCAGATCACCAACAAGTTGGGGTCCTCGTCCAAGCCCCTGCCCCGCATCGCGGCAAAGCCCAACATCACTTGGTTACAAAGGGAAAAGAGCGAATCATCTCCATAATATCCCTCGTTGGTGACGTAGTGAACCGAAGTCGCATGATCCAGTACGCTCTCAAATCGTGAAACCCAATTCCCTCCCGCTCTGCGAACGCTGGTCTCAATGAATTCTTCCTTTGCGAAAGGAAGAAAAACATGAGTTTCTCCACCTCGTTCAGCCATCGTTTCCAAAAAAAGGATATCCGTACCGCAAGCAGCCGAACTGAAGCCGCAAGTTGCCCCCAACTTATCCAAAGCCTGTTCGATTTTTTCCTTGGCCACCATTTCGGCTTCTGGCGGAAACCTACGATCTCGGCCCGGGTTGTCGATAACGTGACCGGAGCATGCCACGATTCCTAGCAAAGGAAATGCCCGTTCCACTTTTTCCTTCACGTCACTTTCCTCAAAGAGGGAGGCAATTTGCAGCGCTTGCTTCCGGGTACTCGCAACGTGAGCGGGCTGAGCATCCTCCATTCCAACGGCCTTGGCATAGGCCTCCAAGGCGGCATCAACCTGCCCAAGAATCAAGGAAGCTTCCGCCTCCGTAGCCTGAACCCAATAGGACCCTGCGCCTTTCGCTCTGATTTTCCGACAGATCTCACGAGCGGCCTTGGCGTATTCTTGCGCCTTTTCCTCATTGTGAAATACGTAATGCATGAACGCAACGTTGATGCACGGATAGTACTGCTTCTCCAAATCCTCCAACTTGCCGGAACTTTTTTGAAGCTGCGCGTTGTATGCGTCCTCATAACGGGCAATGGCCAAATCCGCATATCTGAACTTGCTCTCCTCACTGGTGGAGTACTCGCACAAGTCCTTGTAGCAACTTGCCAAAAGACTTTGCGTTTCAACGTCACGACCTCCACTGGCAACCAATTCCTCCAAAAGATTCGATGCCAGTTTGGGTGAACCCGCTTTGCAAAGCGCATGAGCGGCTCTTTGGCTCAAAGTCTTGTCCGCTTTGTGCTTGCGAAGACCCGCCCGGGCAACGTCATGCGCCAGAAGAAATTCACCCACCTCAATCATCCGATCGCACAACTTAAGAAAAAGCTTTTGCGATGCTCTTTCCTGATCGAACAAACGCCACTCTCTACGTAAACTTAATGTACTGCGTTTGGTAAGCTGGGACATGACCTACGTAAGGTTAGGTCGTGAGGAACGACCTGACGAGAAAAAATCCCTCCCGAAAGGGATAAAATTACATTTTCTCGTAGCGAGTGCGAAGCATTTGGGTAAAGGCGGCAACCTTACGAGCCTTACGCTTCTTGTCGGAAGGCTTTTCGAAGTAGCGCTTGGCCCGAACGTCACGAATAACTCCTTCGCGATCCAATCGCTTCTTCAAGCGACGGATGGCTCGGTCCATGGGTTCACCCTTACGTAATTTGATTTCGATCGTCATAATAAAAAAAGTTTTAAAGTAACGTCTTTGAACATCGGGTCAAGGAGGAAGAACCTCTCACCGATTGCCAAGGTCACGGTCAACGACCTCCGTATTTTCTTTCTGCCGGAGGTTCGGGTTCGAGCAATTTGACTCTTACGCCCCTGACCGATTTTCTTTGCCTCCACTCACGGAAGCATTGGCTGGTCATGCGCATCTTAAAACGATCATCGGTTTCCACAACCAATCCGTCCTCCTCTCCCTCACGGGCGAATCCGAGGCGGATGAGCGTATTTCCTATTCCCTGATCGCTGAGTTTGAAAATATCCAAGGCAAACGACTCGGCGTCGTCATCGTCAGGATCCAGTAACCAAGTGACCTCATGAACCAATTTAACGAGTGCTTGATCCACCGGAAGAACGCTCTTCACGCTCATTCTCGTTTCGCCATCTCGATGCGATGCCTCCCCTTCGACAACAACCATGGCCCCTTCCTCCAGTTTCGCGCCATATTGCTCGTAAGCCTCGGTAAAAATGGGCAAGGAAAAATCCTTCTCTTTGCTCATCAAGGTAAATCGAGCCCAAGGTTTGGCGTCTTTTTTGGTGTACCGGCGCTCCAAATCGGAAAGAATTCCGCAAAGGCGAAAGGAACGCCTGCCTTCAAGACTATCCAGTTCATCCGAATTTATCGTATCCAAGAGTGGTCCCAATCCGGACAAAGTATCCACGGGATGACCGGACAGGAAAAATCCCAGCAATTCCTTTTCGAGCTTCAGTTTTTCGAGTTCTTCCATCTCCGGAACTTCGGGCTGATTAGGGCTCGAGGAAAAATCAGTTGAAGAGCCCGGTCGATCTTCCGAATCCTCCGCTCCTCCCATCAAATCGAATAAATTAACCTGACCTGCTTCGCGATCCTTTCTGCGCAGTTGGGCCTCTCCCATCGCCCGATCCAAATCGGCAAGCAATGCCGCCCGGTTTCCCTCCAAAGCGTCAAACCCTCCGGATTTGATCAAACATTCCAGCACCCTCTTGTTAACCGCCTTCCCATCCACGCGCTCCACCAAATCAGTAAACGTTTTGAAAGGGCCATTCTTCTTGCGCTCCTCCACGATAATCCCGCCCGCGACGTCTCCGACTCCCTTAACTGCGGAAAGACCAAAACGGATGGAACCCAAGACGTCCTCACTTCCTTCGACGGGCGTGAAATTTTCACCTGATTCATTCACGTCCGGCCCCAACACCAAAATCCCCATCTCCGCACACTCCCCTATAAAATGGGAGAGCTTATCCGAATTTCCAAGTTCGCAAGCGAGTACGCCAGCCATAAAGTCAATCGGATGATTGGCTTTCAGATAAGCGGTTTGATAACTGATGATGCCATAGGCCGCAGAGTGCGACTTGTTGAATCCATAACCCGCGAATTTCTCAAGAATGTTGAAAATATCGTTGGCTTTCTTAGGCCCGATGTCGTTGGTCTCCTTGGCCCCTTTGACAAAAATCTCACGCTGCTTGGCCATCTCCTCGGGTTTTTTCTTTCCCATCGCCCGGCGTAAAATATCCGCTCCGCCCAAGGTATAACCGGCAATCCGACGAGCAGCTTCCATGACTTGCTCCTGATAGACCATCACACCGTAAGTTTCCGAACATACGTCCTCAAGCAAAGGATGGGGAAATTGGATGGTGGAAGGATCCTCCTTCCCTTTGATGTAATCGGGAATCCAGTCCATGGGTCCCGGTCTGTAGAGTGCGATCAGAGCAATGATCTCATCGACGTTGGAGATCGTCATCTGCCGGCACAATCGGCGCATCCCATCGGATTCCAACTGAAAAACGCCAATGGTGCGCGCCTCATTCAAGAGAGCGAAGGTCCGCTCGTCATCCAGGGGAGCATCAGTTACCCGGAATTCCTCCAAGTCCTGCTTTTTGCGAATATGACTTTCGGCCTCCGCAATCACAGTAAGAGTCTTAAGACCGAGGAAATCCATTTTCAGCAAACCCAGATCCTCAACCGGATCCTTGGGGTACTGGGTGGTCAGGACTCCGTCCTGGGTGGTAAGAGGAACCAACTCCTTGAGAGGACGATCGGCGATTATCACTCCAGCCGCATGAGTTCCCACGTTTCTCACCATGCCCTCGATGACTTTACCGGTGTCGACAATTTGTTTGGCGATCGGGTTCCTTTCATATTCCGCGTTGAATTCGGGACTTTTTGCAAGAGCTTCATCCAAGGAGATGTTCAAGTCATCGGGCACCATCTTGGCCAGTTTGTCGGCTTCCGCATAGGGCAAATCCCTAACCCGAGCGACATCCCTCATGACCATCTTGGCCCCAAAGGTTCCAAAGGTTATGATGTTGGCCACACAATCCCTTCCGTACTTCTCCCGCACGTACTCGATGACCTCGCTCCTTCGGCGCATGCAGAAATCAATGTCGAAATCAGGGGGTGAAACTCGTTCGGGGTTAAGGAAGCGCTCAAAGAGCAAACCAAAGCGCAGCGGGTCGATATCCGTAATCCCCAAAAGGTATGCAACCAGACAACCTGCCCCCGAACCTCTTCCCGGACCAACGGGAATGCCTTCATCCCGGGCCCAACTCATGAAATCAGCAACGATCAGGAAGTAATCGTTGAAACCGGTCTTGGCGATAATTCCCAACTCGAAATCCACCCTCTCACTCAGCTCAATCGCTTTCTCTTCGCTATCTTCGCTACGAGCCTTCGAATCAAGATATTGAATTTCGTAACGCTCATGCATTCCCCGGATGCATTGGTTTTTCAAATAGTCCGAATTGTCTTTGACCTCCGTTGAAATTTCAGGAGGCATGGTAAAAACCGGATAGTTGTTTTCCCCGAACGGAAGCTTCACTTCGCACATCTCAGCGACCGCGAAGGTATTGGTAATCGCCTCGGGCGCTTCCTTAAAGAGAGCGTTCATCTCTTCCCTCGACTTGAGGTAAAATTCTCGAGCCTCGTAGCGCATCCGGTTGACGTCATCGATTTTCGAACCCGTCTGGATGCAAAGCAAGGCATCATGCGGAGCCCAATCCTCGCCTCGGACGTAATGAACGTCATTGGACGCCACAACCTTCAAACCAAACTTCTTGGCAAGCTTAAGTAGCTCAGGAACAAGTTTGACCTGCTCCTCAATCCCATGGTTGTGCAGTTCTACGAAATAATTGTCCTTACCGAAAATATCGATCATTTGCCCCATCGCATTCTCCGCTTCGCCCTCCTTTCCATGCAAGATCAATTGAGGAATCCAACCCTGCATGCATCCGGTGAAACCGATGAGACCCTTGGCATGCTCGGCCAAAGTCTCGAGGTCTGTTCGGGGTCGGTAATAAAAACCGTCGACGTGAGCATCCGAAACGACCTTGGAAAGGTTACGGTATCCTTCATAGTTTTTTGCCAGCAAGCCGAGGTGGTAGGATTTGTGGTTTTCCCTACCGGGCTTCTCGTCATTCTTGTGATCGGTGACGAGGTAACCCTCACAACCAATGATTGGCTTGATGCCATGTTTCTCCGCTTGCTTAACGAAGGAAACGGTCCCGAAAAGATTTCCGTGATCAGTCAGAGCCATGGCTGACATACCCAATTCCACAGCCCGTTCCATCAATCGATCCATGCGACAGCAGCCGTCCAGCAAACTAAAGTCCGAATGAACGTGCAAATGAACGAAATCCTTGTCTTGGGTGCTCATCTTTTAAAAAATCGACCTCCATTCATCGAAAATCATAAGCTCGGTTACAAGGTAATCTTGCGCACGTTCGTCCCGACAAAGTTTTATCTACTTGCCAAAGGGAGAGTTTTTCGAATGCAAGCGCATGGCTTTTCGACTCAGAACTAAGGTCCAAATCATGATCGGAAAAACCAAAAGGGTGAGCAAAACCGAGGAATTCTGAAACAAAACGAAATCATAGGCTCCGTGAAAAAAGGCTGCCAGAAACAATCCTTTTAAGGATATATTCGTTCGAACGGACTCGTTCATAAATTTAGCTAACCCCACCTGATAGCCCATCAGAACTCCACAAGCTGCATGCATCGGAACTGCAGTGAACATCCTTGCCAACGCAACCCCCACCCCTCCATCCTGGACATAAAACACATTCTCCAAAGCCGCAAAACCAAGACTGATCATCACCGCATAGACAATCCCGTCAAAAGGCTCATTGAAGCTTGGTTTCCGCAGGGCATACAAGACAAGAACAATATATTTACTGAGCTCTTCGCCTAATCCTACAACGCAAAATGCCATGAAGAAAGAAACCGCAAGTCCATTTTTTCCGTCGAAATCAAAACCAAGAACTTCGGCTCCAATTACATTGAAAAACCCGGCTGGCAGGCAACATAAAGATCCCATTACAAAGCAAACAACCAAGACTCCAATCGGCTCTTTTTCATACTTATCCCTCCAATAGACGTACAAGGCCAAGGCCAAGGCGGGAGCCAAGGCGAGATACAGGTACATCAAATTCATCGTCTATTACGAAATAAAGAGCTTTGAAGAAAAAGTCCTCAACATGGGGAGCGATTGAAATACTTCTTGCAGACCAAGCGCCAGGCGATGATGAAGAATGCGGTCAGGGGAATGCCAAAGATCATTCCCAGAATTCCCCCGAGCGCCGTTCCCCAAAAGAAAATCGAAACCATCACCACGACGGGATGCAATCCGGTTTGTTGGCCCATGATCTTGGGCGTAAGGTAATAGCTTTCGACCAACTGAACCACGGCAAAGGAAAGACCGCATCCGATGAGAATGCTCCATTGTCCGCTTTCGGCGATGCCCGATGGTTGCAGATAGGCAACCAAGACGGTGGTCACGATTCCCACGACTGACCCCAAATAAGGAACCACGTTAAGCAGACCAAAGAGCAGACCGAGCGTAATCCCGAATTTCAACCCACTGAGACTGAACCCGATTGCGTAGCCCACGCCCATGAGCAAACCAATCAATAGTTGTCCTCGAAAGAACGCCACGAGGATGCCTACGAATTCACGAATCAGAAAAACGAGATCTTCTCGGAGAGAATCGGACAAAAAGGCAAGTTCCTGATCGAGGTCATTGAAAAAATTCCGATTGGAACTTAGAAAATAAAAGAGATAAATCGGAATGACGGCCAAATAAGTGATCTTGGCGAAAAGACCCAGCAAACCGGACCATGCGCTTTTGAGAACCGCAGCGGATTTTTCCGCAATCTGCCCACCCTGTTTTTCCATCAACTCCATCGCCTGGTTTTTCATCTCAAGGTTCTTGCGGTTCAAATAGGCTTTTCTCTCGGTCAGCTTTGTGAGTTCTAGAAAATCCTCTCTCTCCTTGGAATCGAGAGAGCGAAAGGTTTCCCGATCTTCGATGCTCAGAGAGTCGTAAATTCTTTGCTGCTCGGGCTCGAGTCGCAAAACCAGGGCAGGATCCTTCGGACCAAGCAAATCCTTCCAATACTCCTTGAAAACCTTGGCCTGCTCGGAAAAAGCCTCCCACGTCTCAGGTGGCAAGGACTTCTTCGCCTTGTCTTCGAGCTTCTCTGGCCAATCCGCCGCCGTTCCCATGAATTCTCGGGTCTGAGAAATCACTTCTCCTCCAAGAAACCAAATGGCGGAACCCGATGAACCAATTACCAAAAGGTAAAGCAGGAGAATGGAAGCCATCCTACCCAAGCTCAGCTTATCCTCAAAGAAAGTGACGATAGGACGAAGCAAAATGGCGAGCATACCGGATATCGCCAACGACCAAATCACTCCTCCGAAAAAATCGAAGGCCTTGTTGAGAATCAGCACCAACACCGCAAAGAGACATCCAAGAACGAGCGCACCTCCGAAACATAGAACAAAAGCTAGAAATTTACGCTGGCGGTCACTCAAAGCGGAGGATGTTTTCGTATTTTCGTTCATTGGCCTTTTACTTTTGTTTGCTTGCCATCCGGATAATCCAAAAGGTAGGGGTAAAAATGTCCTTTGCCGATGTTGGAGTCAAACGAAACCCTTATCCGACGACGCTTGGAAACTAATGAATAAATTTCTTCCATTTTTTTTCGTCTTTTGCATCAGCCTTTCCGCGAAGGCAGAATACGAAACAGCAGATTCTTCCCTAGCTCTGAATTCCGCGGTTGATTCGGTCTATCCGGCAATCGTTCGAATCGCCGTCGTTTCCGAAAAAGGTTCCGGCGGAAGGATGATGAAGTCCAGAGCCACGGGTAGCGGAGTGATCATCGACAAAACCGGTTTGGTGGTAACCAATCATCACGTAGCGGGCAAAGCAACCCGCATCGCCTGCCGGCTTCACGACGGAGAAGAAGTCATGGCCGACTTGCTTGGAGCTGACCCGATGACGGATCTTGCCGTTTTGCGCTTACGACTTTCGGAGCGTCCTGAAAAAGCCATCCCTCTCACCGTGGCCAAATTTGGAAATTCCGACGAGGTTCGGGTTGGAGACCCATGCTTTGCCATGGGAAGTCCAGCCGGTTTGTCCCAATCGGTTACTCGCGGCATTATTTCGAACGTGGCCATGATGTCTCCGAATCGGGGCTCTTTCCGTTTGGATGGTGAAAGCGTCGGGGAATTGGTTCGGTGGCTCGGTCACGACGCTGTCATTTTCCCGGGTAATAGTGGAGGTCCTCTCGTCAATGACAAGGGCGAGATCATTGGCATAAATGAAGTCGGAATTGGCAGTTTGGGTGGTGCCATACCTGCAAATTTAGCTCAATCCGTAGCGGGGGAATTGAAGCAAAGCGGATACGTTTCCCGCTGTTGGACGGGATTGGAGTGCCAACCTATGCTTGACTCAAAACGCAGAGGAATTCTGGTTGCCGGAGTCATCGAAGACTCTCCTGCGGATAGAGCGGGTTTCGCTCCCGGAGACGTACTCACCCGATACGATGGTCATCCCGTTCACGCGACCATCCCCGAAGACCTTCCTCCCTTCAATCAATTGGCCTATGGGATGATCCCCGGCAAACGCTTCAAGGTTGTCGGACTCAGGGCGGGAAAGAAAATGGTTTGGTCACTGACCGGCATGCCCCGAGAACCCGCTTATGCCAAAGAAAAGGAACTCAAGACGTGGGGACTCACGGTTCGGGACTTCACTCTGATGTCTTCCCTGGAAGCTCGGAGGTCCGGTAAGGAAGGAGCCCAGGTTCATTCGGTCAACCGGGGCGGTCCTTCCGCAAGCGCCAAACCAGGGCTTTTCGCCGGGGACGTGATCGTTAAGGTGGGCGGACACAGCATTCGATCGGTCAAGGATTTGCTGCGAGTCACCCACGAAATCACCAAAGGCAAAAGGGAACCGGTTCCGACCCTGATCACCCTGGAGAGAGATTTGGCTCATCTTCTCACGGTGGTCAGCATCGGTCCGGAAGCGGAGGAAAACCAGCCCCTCCAAGCTTGGAAGCCCTGGCTGGGAATATCCACCCAAGTCCTCACCAAAGATCTTTCACAAGCGCTCGAATTGCCCAGAAACACAAGAGGCATCCGGATTATCCAGGTTTTCCCCGAAACCCCTGCGGAACGAGCAGGTCTTCAGTCCGGCGATCTTCTTTTTCGAATAGACGGACAAATCATCATGGCCTATCGAACGGAGGATACGGAAGTTTTCGGAAATATGATCAAAGAATACAAAACCGATGCGACGATCCGGCTCAGTGGACTTCGCGACGGGACTCCTCTGGACTTGAACGTGACCTTGGACAAGCGCCCTCCACCGGCCAATGAACTCCACCAATATGAGGAGGAAACCTTTGAATTCACCGTTCGGGAACTTTCCTTCGGGGATCGCGTCTTCGCCCGACTGGAAAAAGATCAATCGGGTCTATTGGTGGACAACGTCGAAGCCGCAGGTTGGGCTGCCCTTGCCGGACTTATGCAAGGCGACATCCTGCTTGAAATTGACGGAGTCTCCACAAATCAGGTCAATGATTTCGAAAAACGGATGAAGGAAATAACACGAAATAAAAGCCAGCGAATCGTTTTTTTCGTCCGCCGGGGCATTCATACCCTATTCCTCAAACTCGAACCGGATTGGGATAATGAATAATTTTTCTTTCTCCCATCGATTTTCAGCGCGGAATGCGATGATTCCATTATTGCTTGCAATGGTCGGTTCACTTTTGGGCAAGGAACCCGAACAGACCTGGCGTTCCCTGCTTGAAAAACATGCGGATTGCGTAACTTGGGTTTCCGTCACGGTTCGAATCGAAGTGAGCACGGGCGGAAGAAGCATGCCCCCACAAGAGCAAAAACTGGAGGCGCTTGGTACCATCCTTTCCGAAGACGGACTCACCGTCTTATCCTTGAATACGGTGGATCCGACCTCGAATATTCTTTCTCGCCTGCGCAATCCGGGAGCATCCGTACAGGTCAAATACACCGAAGTGCTCATTCTCATGAAGGATGGCACTGAAGTCCCGGCCAAGTTGCTGCTGAAGGACGTCGATCTGGATTTGGCGTTTGTTCTACCGATTCCCGATTCCATCGAGATGCAGGATGGCATTGAATTCTCTCCGGTTCCTTTGCAAAAGAACAATAAGGCCAAATCGCTCCAAGTGTTGGATGAAGTGGTCTCGGTCAGCAAACTCGGGAGAAACTTATACCGTGAATCCACCCTGCGTCGCGGTTGGGTGAATGCGGTGATCGAAAAGCCAAGAAAATACTTTGTCATTGAGAACATTGGCTTGGGCACTCCGATCTTTTCTCGGTCTGGCGATTGGTTGGGGGTCGTCGTTTACAAGATGGATCGGGGAAGACCTTCCGGAGTGGTGACCTTGCCCTCGGATGATATTCTGGAGATTGCCGAGCAGGTACGTTCGAGAAACCCTTAAATTTTCCATTGCGGATTGAGGGGATCGGTTCTTATGGTAGAAATCGTCTCAGATGAATAACTCAACTCAAGGGAAAACCTCCATGCTGCGCTTTTTGCCGGTTGGATTGATAATTGTTTTCAGCTCCTGCTCCGAAAGGACACTCAACCCCGATGACGTCGAATACCGAAGAGATGAAAACGGATCGGAGATACTCTATCAATTGGGAGCGGACGAACCCTACGGATCGAAAAGACAGGCATTCGTCAGTGATGATCACCCCAATGGTAAGAAACACTTTAAGATTAGTTTCAGAGACGGTCGTAAGGATGGATCTTTTATCTTTTGGCAAAACAATGGGCTGAAGCTTTTGTCCGGTTTCTTCAAAGAAGGCAAGAGGGACGGTCTCTTCACGGCCTATGGTCGGACCGGTGAATTGGTCTACGAAAAGAACTACAAGGACGGAGAACTCGATGGAAACTTCACCCTGTACTATCCCGCTTCGAACAGCGACGTCTACCGCTATTTTGAAAAGCTCAAGGAAGAGGGACTCAAGCACGGTGAACTCGACGTAAAAAGCCATTTGCGGATGAAGGTTGCCTTTGCAAACGGAAATCCAAGCGGTCCATACAAAGCCTATTTTCACCCTGGTGGCAAAAAGGTGAGTTTGGCGGATTTGATCCGCGAAGAAGGTTCGTTTGATGAAAACGGTAAGCTCAACGAGAAACAACTGCGATATTTTCCCAGAACCTATGGACTCTCCGTGGAACTCCCGGACAAGGTTCGACTTGAAACGATTCACCCCCCTACCCCGGACGGCTTGTCCAGGGCAATCGACGAAGCGGCCAAAGAGATCAATGCCATTCCCGCCTATCGAAACCCCGATCATTTGCCGGCCAAGGTCTTCACCGTGGACGATCGTGGAAATGAAATCGTCCCCATTTGGTCATCCCATATCGTACAATTGGGTATCCGGAACATGGATGGTTATCTCCTTCCCGAAAGGTTTGAGGCAAACTATGAAATTTACAGCCAAACCGTCCGGCCAGCCGCAGAAAAAGTACTGCTTGCCTTGGATTTGAGCAATGACCCAAACTTACCCATCTACGAAAAACGAGGCGGGGCCGTTGAAATCGTTGGCTTGAACGCTCAGGGGGTAATCATTGACGTTCTTTGGAGTAGCAGCGCCACAAGCAAAGTGATCGCCTTGGAAGAGCGCATTTTCGCAAAAAGAACCAAAATTCGCAGAGAATGGAAAGATGGATTTTCATCCGAGGCCAATTGGCTTCTCAAAAACGGATCCACTCTTAATCTCCGAGGGAATAAGCCTTTTTCGGAGCTTGGTATTCTGCGATAATCGCAGAATGGGGTTCTACTTCCCCGTTGCGTCGAATGGATTATTGGGCAAAGGCAAATTCTCAAAAGGATTGTCGGGCTTTTTATCATCAACGGAATCAAAGGGATTGGTTGGATTTTGAGGCTTCTTCTCAGTGGCTGAATCAAACGGATTGATCGGCGCAGCCTTTTTTTCTGATTGCTCAAAAGGATTTGAACTCGGAACCGAATCAAAAGGATTATCAGTGGCAGCGGGAACGGAATCAAAGGGATTCGCGCCTGATGGGGAGCTGACCTGATCGAATGGATTAATCAGGTCAGGCTTTGGCGGTTTTTTTATTTCAAAGGGCGTCGGCAAGGCCAGCCAAGGCGGAACTTCGTCCAAGTCATAAAAAGCCCGCCGTTCGAGTTCCTCGAAAGTGAGCACCTGATCAATTCTTGGTCTCAAGTCAAAACTCCACTGAAAGCGTATCGGATTGGTGGGTTGATGATTCTTCAATTTATCCAAGACCGTCAAATCATAGCCACCGCCATTTTCAGGGTATCCCCCGTTCCATCTCAAATAGAAACGCCAAGGTTTGCCCTCTTCTTTGTTTTGGGCGTCAATCCATCGATCTCCCACTTCCAAAACGTAACCTTCGAAAACTCCCCCCATGTCCTTGGGAATTTCATGCTCCACCGCAGCAAGCCTCAGATGACCATCCCAAAACCAAGCCAAATTCACTCGGTTGCCAACCACCAATTCTTCAATGAGTTCTAAAGTTTCTGCATCAAAACCACCACCCTTGCTGGGAGCATCTCCGTTCCAGGGAGCCAAGTAACGGTGGAGGTATCCGTTATCATCCTTCACTTCCACCCAAGCCTCTCCCTTTGAGGTGAGGATGCCTCGGAGCGTTCCCTGCTCAACCTTTCCAGCCAAAAGCGAAAAGAACGAAAAAACCAGTAAAAGACAAATGCTAGCTCTCACTTCTGGTAATACCCAAGGGGTTGGCTTCCCTCAACGCTTCCGGTAGGAGATCATCGGGGAATCCCTGGTAACATACGGGGCGAACAAAACGAAGAATGGCACCCTCTCCAACTGAAGTCGAACGCCCGTCGGTCGTGGCAGGATAAGGTCCGCCGTGCACGATCGCTCCGCAAACCTCGACACCTGTGGGAAACTGATTGAAGATCAAGCGCCCGGCTTTGGTTTCAAGACTTTCCACTAAGTCCGCATGAGCATTCAAGTCTTCGATGGTTCCGAAAAAAGAGGCGGTCAACTGCCCCTCCAACTTCTCCGCTACCTTCATCAATTCGTTTGCATCCTCGTACTCGACCATGAGCGTTGCAGGACCGAAGACCTCCTCATGCATCGTTGTGTCCGTCAAAAAATCCTCAAGTTTCGTTTTCAGGATGCAGGGACCTGCGAGGCATCCTTGCGTATCTATCTCCGAACGGAGAACCACGGCAATGTCCTTGGAAGCCTCCATTCGGTTCAATCCCTGGTCGAAGGATTCTCGAATACCCGAATGCAACATCGGACCGGCTTCCACCTGTTTCATTTTCCCTAGATAAAGATCAATCAGTCGAGATCCGAAATCCCCACCGGGATGAAAGACAATTCCGGGATTCGTACAAAACTGACCAACCCCAAGGGTCGCGGAGGCCGACAAGCCGGAGACGAACTCCTCCAATTGACTTTCGGCTAAATTGGGCAGAACGAACACCGGGTTGATGCTGCTCATTTCAGCGAAAACGGGAATCGGTTCCGGACGGGCGTTGGCCAAGTCAAACAAAGCTCGTCCGCCACTTCGGGAACCGGTAAAGCCGACCGCCCGAATGGCCGGATCCGTAACCAAGGATTTTCCCACCGTACTTCCACTACCGTAAAGCATGGAAAAGGCGCCCTCCGGCAGATTGCACTCCCGAACCGCTTCGCTCACCGCCCGCCCAACGAGCAAAGCCGTGCCCGGATGAGCGTGATGAGCCTTTACGATTACAGGGCAACCGGCGGCCCAGGCGGAAGCCGAATCTCCTCCTGCAACCGAGAAAGCGAGTGGAAAGTTACTGGCGCAAAAAACCGCAACCGGCCCGACCGGCCTGAGCATTGCCCGCAGATCGGGTTTGGGCATGGGCTGACGCTCGGGTTGAGCCCGGTCGATGCGAGCATCCACCCAATTGCCAGTTTCGAGAAGGCGGGCAAACATCCGAAGCTGTCCGCTCGTCCTACCCGTCTCAGCCCGCACGCGCGGCTCAGGCAAGCCAGTTTCGAGAGGCATGATTGCAACCAGTTCCTCCACCAATGAATCCAAACGATCCGCGAGGTTACGCAAAAACTTTGCCTTCTCCATACCGCCGAGAGATGCCATGGGCAGGGAAGCTTTTTCCGCCAATTCACAAGCTTTGGAAATTTCGCTTTCGGAGGCGTGAGCGTAGGCGGTTTCCAACTGATCGCCGGTTCGAGGATCCTTCGAATGAAAGAGCAGGTTCCCTTTTTCTCCTCTCGCAAATCCTAAAATTGAAGTTTCTACTTTGGACATGGGCATATTCTAAGGTTTCAATCGCGCGCAACGGCGACTCGGTTGGCAAGTTCGCCTATTCCATCAATTGTGATCTTGACCAAATCGTCAACTTGCAAAGTGAAGTCAGCGCCGGGAACAATCCCCGTCCCCGTCATCAGAAAAACCCCGGACGCAAAACTTGTCTCTCGAAAAAGATAGTCCACCAACTCCTGAAGCTCACGCTTCATCTCCGAAATGGTAGTCGATCCCGCAAAGACCGCAATGCCGTCTCGCTCGACACTCATTCGAATCCCCGTGCGGGGATCAATGGGTCGCTCGGGGACGTAAAGACAGGGTCCCAAGCACGCGCAATCGTCAAAAGTCTTGGCTTGAGGAAGGTACAACGGATTTTCCCCCTCGATACTTCGGGAAGAAACGTCATTGCCAACCGAATAGCCGACGATTTTACCCGAAGTGGTGGCAAAGAGGGTAAGTTCCGGTTCGGGCACGTCCCAAGTCGAATCCCTGCGAATCCGAAAGCTTTTGCCGGGCCCGACCACTCGATTCGGCGTGGCCTTGAAGAAAATCTCGGGGCGATCGGCTCCGTAGACACGACTGTAGAAGTCCCCCCCACCCGCATCCTTGGATTCCTCCATGCGGGCCAACCGGCTCGAGTAATAGGTCACGCCCGATGCCCAGACTTCCTGAGTTCCTATCGGAGCCAAACATTCGTTGAGAACCACATCGGATGAAACGGTTTCGCCATGTCGCTCTTCCGCATTCAGATACGCGTGCAGATCATCCCGATTGATCAATTCGTCCCAAGCCGGAACATCCACAAGCTTATGAAATTCGTTTTCCTTTTCGAGAATTGATCCGTTGGGCAATTTGTACAGTCGCATGGCTTTGAAAGATGGTGGAGCCGAGCGGGATCGAACCGCCGACCTCGTCATTGCGAACGACGCGCTCTTCCAGCTGAGCTACGGCCCCTTCGGCACTTATTGAATCAAAGAATTCCCATGGAATGTCAAAATCTATTCTTTTGCAAAAGAACCAAATCATTCGCAATGGAATCCAGGGATGGACTTGATAATCATTTCTTGTCATTTACTTCTTGGCTTGAAATCGGCCATTCCTCACCCAATCATTCCAAAATGAAATTTGCCTATCCACTGATCTTCCTGTGTTGCATCTCATGCGAACGGTCGAACACCTCCCCAACGGAAGGGAACACTGTCCCACCTCCATCCAGCCCAGCCGAAGAGTACCCTGACTTTCTTGCCTCCTTTCTCAAGGATTGGGGAGAATCCAATGAATTGTTCTTCATGAAACCCGAGGAGGTTGACTTCAACTTGGCCGAATCCAACGGATCGGCCGAAGAATTCATTTCCAGTTTCAGCTTCCCCATGAATTGGACTGAGATTCAATACCGTGAGGAAACCGAGTTCTCTCAAGAGTACGAC
>MDTC01118692.1_pt1 | contig 16309 bp, 10 predicted proteins | sample 811181 | NCBI WGS metagenome assembly MDTC01 (sample SAMN05326644, study PRJNA326480) | marine metagenome | isolation source: seawater | place: Pacific Ocean: North | collected 2011
CAATTAAAGGATTACTTGTAATTGTTATCATTACCAAGAAATAATTGATTTAACAACCTTTCTCTCCTACCCACCCACTTTTATCCAAGCAAATTAAACTAATGTGTTAAATCAATTTTATTCAATTTATGTTAGTGTAAAATTAGTGTTCCCTCACCTACTATCTCTGCTAAAGCCCTTTTCAAAGGGTATCGATTTGTTCAAATCGTTGATTTTAAGAAGTTTTTTAAAAAGACGAGATTTCATATTTCGTCATTTCATCCATACCTAAGTGTGGATATGGTTTGATATAAGTTGATCCTGGTTTTATACTTTTGACATAAAATGAAAATCTTATTTGTAGGGGTGTCACATCAGTGTTCCCTCATATGCTTAATTTCGTATTTCATTTATATTCTAAACACTACAAACAGGGTTCTAGAGGGAGTGCTCTGTATATGTCACTATTAAAACTAACGGATATTAATAATTGGGTATTAAAATATAATTTAATTTGATATAAAATATTTGATTTAAGTATTAATTTGCACGTTTCTTAAGATAATAAACACAACATGACATTAGAGGGTTATATAACTATACTGATTGCATTATTGGGCTGTATCGTTTTTTTTCGAGATAGAAATAATTATCAGTATAATAAGAAAGAACATACTAAACGAGATTTATTAGAAACAGTCCTTTTGATGGCTGCCAACATTGTGGTTGTTTTTTATTGCAGTAGAATTATTATTGCATTGGTAATAGTAAACACATTTATGTGGCTTGTTTTCATGAGTTTTATGAAAACTATTAAACAACATATTTTATTTTGGTTTTCTATTTTTATTTATTGGTTTTATTTATATGCTACCCATTCAAATTTTGAAAATATCTCGATAGAAGAGGTTTGGAAACTAACCTTATTTGTTTGGTTTGTAGTTTTATTAATAGTCTTGATATATCAAGCACTAGGTAAGTTTTCAAAAATACTTTCGGCTACCTTATCCTCGATCTTAGGGTTTAGTTTACTGACACCACCTTTCGTGTTTGTTTTATACAATCAGGCATTCAATCTTAAAATAAATGTAGCTCAGTTAAATGCTATTTACCAAAGTAATTTAAGAGAGGCTTATGAGTTTGCTGAAATGTATGCTACAGGCTTTCAGTTAGCCATTATTCCAATTGTTTTGTCAGGTTTATTTTTTATTTTTTTCTATTTAAGCTATTGTAAAATTTCAAGTTTAAAATGGAGGACTTATTTAAAAATTATAATCTTTTTATTTGCTATGACGCACATAAATTTAATTGATGGTATGGCTTTGCCGAGCTTATTAATTAATAGTCATAAAGTGTATGCGCAAGAGTTGGCAAAGTTTAGAAAAGAACTTGAAAAACGTAAAGTAGGAGATGTAAGTTTTTCTGCTACAAAAGAAGAGGGTAAAGAACTTTATGTTGTAATTGTGGGGGAATCATTGAATAAAAATCATATGAGTCTTTACGGTTATCATCGTAATACTTCGCCTCTATTAGATATCCTATATAAACAAGGTGGTATTGTTAAATATGAAAACACCTTTTCTAATCATACACATACGGTTCCTGTGTTGACACAATCTTTAACAACAGCTAATCAGTTGAATGGTGAAGAGTATTTTACTTCAGTATCAATTTTAGATATCATGGAGGAAGCAGATTTTGATACTTATTGGATTACTAATCAGGTTAGATTTGGAGAATGGGATAATCCAATTTCTGTTTTAGCGGATAGAGTAGATAAAAGAATAAACATAAATACGAATGTTGGTAAGGTTAACAAAACAGAATTTTTAGATGAGCGTTTGGTACATGAGTTGGATAAAATTGTGTCAAATGGAATTGAAAAAAATACAGTTGTATTTCTTCATGTAATGGGGAGTCATGGTGCATATAAAAACAGATATCCAAAACACTTTGATATATATTCCGGGAAATTATCAAAAGGACAATATGGAGATAATAAATATTCGGCTAAAAATGTAAATGAGTACGATAATAGTGTCATCTATCAAGATAAGATTGTATCGGATGTTATAGATATTGTAGATTCTTATCCCGGAACTTCAGCCTGTTTATATTTTTCAGATCATTCAGAAGATGTGTTGGCTAATAAGGGACATAATACAAGTAACTTTACTTTTGCAATGACCCAGGCTCCATTGTTTGCATGGTTCTCACAAGAGTACAAATCGAAGTATTCAGAGGCTTACAGCAATTTTGTCTCCAATAAAGAATCTTTATTTTCTAACGATTTCATTTATGATATGTTGGTTGATTTCGTTGGCATTAGAACAAACCACTATGAAAAAGAGCGAAGTTTAATGAATTTTAGCTACCATTTAAAAGAAAACGAGAGTTTCACTCTCCATGGTAAAATGGCTTATTCTGATTCTAAAAATACTTTCTATTACCAAAAGAAAAATTTAGAGATTATTGATAGTTTAAATTTGAAGTCGAAAATTTATCCACACAGAGTAAATACGATCGGTAAGTTATGTGAAACAATATATTCCGGATGCAGTGGTATTGAGGTTGATGTTATTTTTAAACAGAAAGAAGGGTTCTCTTATTTTGAAGTTGGTCACGATAGTGCTGCTCTTTCAGGAATTAGCTTAGAAAAATTTTTAAAAAAGATAGGTGAAAAGCCAATAGAGAATATTTGGTTAGATATAAAGAATCTGGATGGTAGTAATTTACGGGCATTGGAACAAAGATTGATTGATCTGGATGCCATGTATTCTATTAAAGAAAGGTCAATAGTTGAGACTACATCCGGTATAAGTAGGTTTTCACGTTTGGCTGATTTAGGTTTTCACACTTCATATTACATTCCAACAAGCCTTAATAATCTTGATGGATCTAAGTTTAATTCTAAGGCTCTTCAGATTGCTAAACAGGTAGCTAAACAGAAAGTTGCTGCTGTTTCGTTTGATGCTTCTTTATATCCTTTTGTGAAAAATTATTTGGAGCCACATCTAAATAAAAGTATAGTTTATCATACCTGGAATATAAAATTTAAGTTGAAAGAAAAAGATTTTTGGTCTAAAATTTCTAACGAGAAATTTTTAGCTGATCCTAGAGTGAAATCTATTTTGGTGAAATATTATTCTCCATTTGAATTGTAAAAATCCTATTACGATTCAAATTGTTCCTTAATTGATAAGTAAAAACGTTAATTTACATAGAAAACCCCATTAAAATTTCCAAAATTTAAAATCTCAGAGTTAAAAACTTATGCGGTTTTTTCCGTAAAAAATAAATAAGTAATAAATATAAAACAGATTTTACAACAAAAAACAACTATCAGAATATTTAGGAATTAGTATTGGTAAGAATATTTGTCAAAAATGAAGTGATTTAGGTCTAATTTTTGACTTTGTTAGTCACTCTATAATCCCTGTAGAAATTAGGAAAAGGGCTCAAAAAGGCTAAAACCTGCTCAACAGACAACGACTTTGCTATTTTTTTAGGTTGATTTTTGTATGTTTAATTAGTTAACAAAGAGCTATAAAACAGCCTTAGTATTCAAACAGTGTTGACCTATAAAAATAAGGGGTTTAACTGCTGAAAATCATTGCAAAGGGAAAAGTATCCTAGCCCCTTCCTCAACTCTATTATTTCATAAATTACCAGTATCAAATCAGTATCCTCTCACCTACTTAATTTGGTGTTTCATTTATAATCAAATAGCTACAAAGAGGTTCTAGAGGGGGTAACATTAAATTCGAAAATTATTACTTTTTGACTGAAAATGACTAAAAAAGAGTATTTAATGACCAAAAATATCTAAAAAAGTAGAAAAATTAGATTTTTAAGAAATATCAGAATTTCGCAAATTTTTAACTTTTTTTTTAGAAGAAAACATACTAGATTAAGTTTACAATAATCTTTTTCTTCTAGTCAAAATCAAAGTAGGTCATTTGCGATACTGGCTAACTCTGAACGCTCGACGTTATTAATTGTAACATGAGAAAATATTTTTTGTCCTTTTAGCTTATCAATAATGTATGATAATCCGTTACTTTTCTCATCTAGATAAGGTGTATCAATTTGGTTAATATCTCCGGTAAAAATAATTTTACAGTTTTCTCCTGCTCTGGTTATAATTGTTTTTGCTTCGTGAGGTGTCAAATTTTGGGCCTCATCAACAATAAAAATAGCATCTGAGATACTTCGACCTCTGATATAGGCTAATGGGGTTATGAGGATTTTATCTTCCTGAATTAATTTATTGATGAACTTATATTGCTTATCACTAGGACTAAATTGATTTTTAATAAACGATAAGTTGTCCCATAACGGCTCCATATATGGAGCTATTTTACGATCAATATCGCCAGGTAAAAATCCGATATCGTTATTACCTAATGGAACAATAGGACGAGCGATAATAATTTGCTTAAATTGTTTAGATTGCTCTAAAGAATATGCAAGAGCCAATAATGTTTTTCCAGTACCGGAAACACCTTGAACCGTAACTAACTTGATGTCGTTATTAAGTATGGCGTGCTGAACAAAAGTTTGTCCCGCACTCAATGGTTTGATACCATAAGCCTTTTTTTGTTTAACTCGTTCAATCTGATTTTTTATCCCACTGTAAAAAGCTAAAACAGATTGTTTGCCGTTTTTAAATATGTAAAATTGATTATTCACTTTGTTGTCTTCAATCAAACTTAAATCAGACAATACGCCGTCTACTTTTACTTTTTGAATAATCTCAGAAGTTAAATTTTCTATAATCGTTGTTCCTGAATAAAGTTCATCTATATTTTTAACTTTTCCCGTTTCGTAATCTTCAGCATTTAAGTTCATAGCTTTTGCTTTTATTCGAAGATTGATGTCTTTACTTACAAGAATAATTTTTGATTTTATTTCTTCTTTTTGGAGCAGTAAAGCTGCACTTAAAATTCTGTGATCAGCTATATCGTTATCTAATAAATTGTCAAAATCTTCATCTCGATCAAATATAATTTTAAAATTACCCTTGTTTTGGCCAAGACTTACCCAATGCTTAAGAGAGTTGTTTTGAGAAAGCAGGTCAATTTTGCGAATAAACTGCCTGGCTTCGAAGTTTTTAACACTGTTCCCTCTTTTAAATGTATCTAGCTCTTCAAAAACAGTAATAGGTATAGCAACAGAATGCTCATCGAAACTATTTATAACATCATTGTCATGAAGAATTACAGAAGTGTCTAGGACAAATATTTTTTGGGTAGCAAAGTTTGACATTTATAATGCATTAGAATCAAAACAAATTTACTTATAATTATATCTATGATAAGCCGCCATTTATCAACAATTGTTAACAAGTAATGTTGAAATTGTATTGATAACTATAACTAATAAAGTTTGCTAAGCGTAATCAAATTAACGTATATTTGACTAGTCAAGTGAGAGATAAAAGGCTCGTCGAATGACGAGGCAATCCGAACCTTGATTCGTTTGTTTGAAATACTGAAAGAGTTTATTTAGCCTAGCTATTTAAACCTGAAAGGCGAAAGTCCAAAAATTACGAAAAACAAAATCCTTGAAACGAAAGTAACAAAGGTAGAAACAATGTTCTAAAGACTTCTCTAATGCCTAGCTTCAGAGAAATCCAAGAAAAGACAAGCAAAAAGGAAGTCCTTAGGGGCAACAAGAGTAGCAAGTCTTTTGATTATCCTCAAAGAATCTCGCGAAAGCGAAAGAATTTGAGGTTTAGTCGATAGTCAGAGCTCGATAACCATTTCTCTGGAGTGGAAAATCAAGTAAAGCCACAATAACAGTAACTTGTCCATTTTCTTTCAGTTTACTGACAGAGAGTGAAAAGCGGAAATCATTTCTTCGATGAATAGATTTCCGCTTTATTGTTTTACAGAGCCATCATTTAAATTTTCCCATTTTTATTTTGCTTATCAAAATTAAAAATTGGTGTTTTTTAACTAAAAATGGCCTAAAAAACCTAAAAAACAGTCTTTTTCAATCAAAAAAGGCTAAAAAAATCAAAAAAGTATATTTTTAAGAGACAACAGATTTCCCCTCAACACTAACCTCTGATCCCTCCAAAAGATAAACAGAAGATGGGTTAACATTTTTTAAAAATTCAAACTCTTTTCCATAAACTTTATCAAAATCAACATCAACTTTGAAAGTTTTTACGGGATAATATTTCCATGTAGGGTGTTTTACTTCGTACTCATTAGTTTTAAAATTTTGGATTCTTGCATATCCCCAATATCGTTCAATAATAAATTCAATTTTAGAATTTAGATTGATTTCCCTCAGTTCATTGCATGATTTAACATTAAATGAATTACGGATATTATCTTTTTCCCAAGAATAAGATACATGTTGAGTAGAATCATTTTTCTGAAAAAAATATTTCATTTTAAAAGTTTCATAGTTTTCCTTGTAAATAGTATTAGCAAAAAATGAAATTGCTGGTTTTGCGACAATCTCTTTGATAAATACCACCCCTCTTTTCCATTGACTATTTTCAAGGCGTTTGACATAAAATCTTAAGTTAACCTCTTGAAAATTGATATGGAAAGGTATTTTTAATCCCAACAACCTTGTATTTAAAAAATTAAGTCCTACAAGACTTATATAACACTTATCTTCCCAGTAGTCTAATTCTGTTCCAAAGGGAAGAAACTTTTTTAAAATCTCAGAATCAATTTCGTAGTTTGCAATTGCTAATTTTCGCCACTCTGCTTTTAAAAAACTCATTACTTATTTGCTAAAGTTTAATAATCCAACAAAATTAAAACCAACTATTAATATTTTAAACTAATACCAATAATCTAATCTTATAATTTCACTTCTAATAACTCTGTCATCCTTGTTGTATAACAAGGAGATAAACGTTCTTGCCTCATCTTCCATTTTCTATCGAAACCTTGCACAGTAAGTCTGACGGTATCTCTCCCCATTATGCTATTAATAGTATCGTAAGATTTCATCAAATTACTACGCTTCTCTCTATCAACTCTATCAAACATATTTAACTGCATTTGACTCATTAGACCTATATCGTGAACAATAACACCAGCTTTTTTATAAACACAACCACCTCTGTAAATGTTTTTTAAGCCTCTTAAAGCCAGGTTTGATATCTCAATAGTATCGCTAGTTGAAGTAGGAAATTCTAATACTTGATAACCTTGATATTGCTTTGTATTAGGATTGAATGAATTAGTTTTTATAAAAACTGATACTTTTTTACATACTGTATTTTGATCTCTTAATTTCCTTGCACAATTAGCTGCAAAACAAGATATAGATTCTTTGAGATTGACAATATCTGAAACTTCTTTACCAAATGATCTTGAGGTACATATATTCTTTTTGGGAGGAGTTACAATACCAATAGGATGACATATTTCGCCTCTTAGTTCTTTAACTAATCTTAACCCGGATATAGTCAAATGTTTTCGTATCCATTTATCATCACAGCATGCTAATTGCCATGCTGTGATGATATTTCTTTGATGAAGAAAACGAGATAATTGTCTTCCAATACCCCATATATCTTCCACAGGGAAAAACTTTAAAGCTCTTTTCGTTAGTGTATCTCCGTCTAATAAAAAGACACCATTTTTTTTATATTTTTTTGCTATGTGATTCGCAATCTTTGCTAGTGTTTTTGTTTTACCAAGGCCAATTGATACAGGAATACCTGTCCATGTTTTAACTTTATTTCTTACTGAAATAGCTTTTTCTTCTAGATTTGCAATACCAGACATATCCATAAAAGCCTCATCAATAGAGTATATTTCAACTGCATTACATTCTCCAGTGTATATACTCATAACTCTATTTGAGATATCACCATATAAAGTAAAGTTGGTAGAAAAAACGTGTACATTATTTTTAACAATGAAATCTTTTACTTTAAACGCTGGAGTACCCATTTTTATACCCAATGCCTTGGCTTCATTAGACCTAGCTATAACACAACCATCATTATTAGACAACACTAATACAGGTTTATTTTCCAAGTCAGGGCGGAATACTCGTTCACACGAGGCATAAAAGTTATTACAATCGGCAAGTGCTATCATAGTGCATGTATAACAAAAGTTACTACACCCCAAATCTGAAAGTTCATATCTTCTGTAATCTCAATTGGCTTATAATTCTCATTAGCGGGATTTAAATATAATTTATCAGCATTCTTTTTGATACTCTTTACTGTAAACTCATTGTCAATTACAGCAAGAACTATAGAATTATTTTTAATACTCTCCGCTCTATCAACAATCAAGACATCCCCCGAGTAAATACCTACTCCATCCATCGAACTTCCATTTACTTTAACACAGAAGGTTGCTGACTTATGTTTAACTAAATAATCATTCAAGTTGATATCTAAATCTAAAAAATCATCAGCAGGAGAGGGAAATCCACACTGCACTGCGTTTTCGTACAATGTATAATCTTTCAAATCTTCCGAATTTATTTTAAGAAAAGAAATTTGATTTTTTTTCATTGATCAAAATATTTAATAATCTAATTTAGTTATTGAACATAAAAAAAATTCAATTGTTCAAAAAAAAAAAATTGTATTGACAAATTATGTCAAAAAGTAAAAAAAGGACTCAGAGAGACTAAGATTTATTGAACTCTCATGGATATACAGAGAAATTAGATTTTCTATTTCTTAATTATTTAAGTAAAAATAAAAATACAGAATGTAATCAATTTAACAATTTTTAGGTTTTGTTTAATAATCCGCTAAAAAGTAGATTGGCACTTGCTGGATTTGTAGCTAAGGGTATATCATGTACATCACAAATCCTCATGAGCATTGAGATATCTGGTTCGTGCGGATGCTTATCTAATGGATCTCTGAAGAAAACAACGATATCACATTTCCCTTCGGCAACTCGTGAAGCTATTTGAGCGTCACCTCCAATTGGACCGGATAATAATTTAGTCACTTTAAAACCTGCTTTTTCTACCTTCGCCCCTGTTGTGCCTGTTGATACAAGTATAACATCATTATTATGAAGGGTTTCAGCTTGATCGTTCAAAAACTGAACCATCTCAGCTTTCTTACCATCGTGTGCAATTATTGCAATTTCCATATAATGTTTGTATAAATAATTACAAAGATACAGCTTTATTGATTATCGACTTTTTAAATAATTTATAAAAAATATTATTTAAGTAACCAAATAGTATTTATTTGATTCAGGAAAAGAAGTGAAGCAATTGTAATGAAATTTAAAAATAGCTATTTTTGAATAAAAAAGACGTAAAATGGCTAAAAAAGAGTTTTTTTTGATAAAAACAGCCAAAAAATCCAAAAAAAATAGAAAATGAATTTTTGAAATCACGTATATTTTATCAATTATGAACTCATTAGAAAATGAACATACACGTCCATAAAGATTACTCTCCTAGATCCCATTGAACCACTTTTGAAAAGATTTAAAAAATTTGGAAATAAAAAACCACTCGATGAGTGGTTTCTTTTTAATTTTATTTAACCTTAATCGCTCAAATTAATTACTTTTTTTGAAGTACCATCATTGTATATTTCAAAAATGACTTTTCCGCTTTTAAAGTTATCAACGTTTCTACCAAGAACATCAATTGTCTTAATAAGCTTCTTTGGTGAAGTTGAACCAACATCATTTAAATTGAGGGTTTCACAATCACCTTCATCATATGATGTTTCCTCGCAAAAGAAGTTTATGAAAACAAAACCTGATAAGTCTTCAATATTTTCACAATAACCATCTTCCTTGGGATCACTTATTTGGCAATATGTACCCGATTCAACATTGAACATATAATTGTTATCATCACAATCATCATCACCTATCCAATTTACTGGAGCACAGTTACCGTTACAATCCTCAGTTGTAACAACATTCAATGATAAATTATAGTCTTCGCAAGTACAATTTTCATATATACATGAACCATCTTCTACTGTAGCATTATTACTATTGAAGTTACATGCCTCTGAGTCAGTACAGCCTGGTATAGGTTCACAATCTCCATCATCGAAGTTAGCTTCTTCACAATTTAAATAAATAGAAACATAACCAGATAAATCTACAATGAAATCACAAAAATTATCTCCGTCAGAATCGAAATTTTGACAATATGATTGCTCTGAAATATTATACATGTAGCTACCGTCATCACAAGCATTATCACCAGACCAATTCGCAGGAATACAATTTCCATTACAGTCTTCAATTAGAGTAAAATCTAGATTTGGATATTGCTGCTCGCACGTTTGTGCAATTGAATTGAGTGATATTAAAATGGACAAAATAATTAATCTATACATTTTCATAATTTTGAATCTTTTATTTTAGTAAACATACAAAAAGATACCTAAGAAATTAATTGGGTTTTTGTATAATTGTAAAAAATAAAATTATGAAAATGAAAACTTTAGTTTTACTGATTTCTCTATTTTTAAATTATAATATTAATGCACAAGATATTCAAGGAGATTGGAATGGGGAACTAAGTATTCAAGGACAAGAAATGCCTCTAGTTTTTCACTTTAAAAAAGAAAATAATGAATATATTGGAACAATGGATTTCACAAATCAAGGAGCCACAGGAATTCCAATTGAAGACATTATTTTAGACAAAAATACTCTATCATTGTCATTGATGAATGAATCATTCTATGAAGGAAAATTAAAAGGTGAATTAATAAAAGGAATATTCAAACAAAATGGAAAAGAATTTACTTTAAATTTAAAAAAAGGAGAAATGCAAAAGCCAGGAAATGTTAGCCTACCCAGTTCAAATAGTGAATTAGAGGCTTTAGCTGCCAAAGAAACAGGAGACTATAAATATGAAGTTAAAGATTATTTTGCTAAACCAACTTCATCCTCATTTCAGTTATCACCAAATGGAAGATTCATGAGTTTCCGTAAAAAAGATAAAAACCTAAAGAATCATGTATATGTTAAAAATATCGCCAATGGTGAAGAGAAAAGAATAGTAGTTGAAGGGGAAGAATTAATCAGAGATTATGGCTGGGCAAATGATGATAGATTAATTTACATAATGGATAAAGGGGGAAATGAAAATTATCATTTATTTGCTGTTAACGTTGATGGAAGTAATCAAAAAGAGCTTACCCCCTATGAAGGAGTGAAAGCTAATATTATCGAAGGATTAAAAGAAGATAAAGATCATATGATTATTAGTATGAATAAGAATAATCCTCAAGTATTTGAACCTTATAAAATCAATATTTTTTCTGGAGAAATTGAATTATTATATGAGAATAAAGATATTCAAAATCCAATATCAGAATTTGTTTTTGATAAGGAAGGTAATCTAAGAGCATTTAGCAAACTAAAAGACGGTGTAAAAAATCAATTTTTTTATAAAATGGATAACAATAAGTTTCAGCTAATTCATGAAACCAATTGGGATGAAACCTTTTATATTCAAAATTTCAATTATGCGTCAAAAAATAAACATGAAGCCTATGTTATATCAAATTTAGAAACTGATAAAACGGAAATATGTAGATATGACCTAGCTCAAAAAAAATCAATTGAAAATTTATTTAGTCATGAAAAATATGACGTATCTACACTAGGAATTTCAAGAAATAGAAATTGGGAATTAGATTATTTTGGTTATGAGGGAGACAAATATCATATAATTCCAATTAGTGATTACTTTAAGAAATTATATTCGAGATTATCAAAAGAATTTGGAAACTATGATTTTTATTTATCAGACAAAACAGATAATGAAGATCAGTACTTGATATATGTTACAAGTGATAAACTATATGGAAAATACTATTCTTATGATTTAAAAAAAGATAAAATATCTCTCCTGTTTGACCTAATGCCTCAATTAGATGAAAATGATATGTCTAGTATGAAGCCCATTCAATTTAAGAGCAGAGATGGCCTAACTATCGAGGGATATATAACTTTACCTAAATCAGTAGAAGAAGGACAAAAAGTTCCTGTTGTGGTAAATCCTCATGGAGGTCCACAAGGAATTAGAGATTCATGGGGTTTTAATCCAGAAGCGCAATTATTTGCCAGCAGAGGATATGCTACGCTTCATGTTAATTTTAGAATAAGTGGAGGATATGGGAAAAAATTTTTACGTAAAGGACTTAAGGAAATTGGAAGAAAAGCTATGGATGATGTTGAAGATGGCTTGAAATATATAATTAAACAAGGATTGGTAGACCCCGGAAAAGTAGCTATATATGGAGGTAGTCATGGAGGATATGCTGTTTTGAGAGGGTTAACCAAAACTCCTGATCTATACTCTTGTGGTATTGATTATGTTGGAGTTTCAAATCTTTATACGTTTATGGAAAGTATGCCTTCGTATTGGAAGCCTTATTTAGATATTATAAAGGCAATATGGTATGACAAAGATATAGAAGAGGAAAAGAAAATAATGGATGAAGTTTCCCCAGCTTTTCATATTGATAAGATCTCCAAACCGCTTTTTGTAGTTCAAGGTGCTAACGACCCAAGAGTAAATATTGATGAAAGTGATCAAATTGTTAGTGGACTCAGAGCAAAGGGTGTTAATGTTCCGTACATGGTAAAATACGATGAAGGACATGGATTTCAAAAAGAAGCGAATAGAATGGAGTTATATAGTGCTATGATGGGATTTTTAGCAGAAAATCTTAAAGACTGATAATTCAAATAATGAATTTTTCATAATTATGTGTACTTGATATTTTAAATATAAAAAAATCAAGTTGTTTTATAATTCCCCGACTTCTATGTAACATATTACAGGTTATCAATCGAATCAATTTTGATGAATTTAATAAGGTTTAGAAAAAAAAGCGACTAAATTTGTTAAGGTTTTAAATATTTTACAATTAATACTTGAAATTTTATTTAGATTCTAATAAAATTTAAATTGCATAAAATCGATAATTAGTATGAAAAATAAACTAACATTATTTTTTGTTGTGATAATAATGAGTTGTAATTATTCACAAATAAACTCACCTATTGAAAATATTGAGTCTTCAGGTAATGATTCATCTCAATCAGAAAAAGAAATTATATCTGTAATCGATAAGTTTACAGAAGCCATTAACACTAAAAATCCTGAGATTGTTTCAGATATTCTTGATTCAGAATTAGATAAAATAAAGTTTTATGTGAAAAATGATTCTTCGTATCACAAAAAATCTAGTTCCTCTCTTGACTTTCTTAAAACATCAGAAAAAAAATTTTATGAAAGATACTGGGATCCAATTATTACTACTGACGGAAATATTGCAAGTGTATGGGCACCCTATGAATTTTATATAGACGATATTTTTTCTCATTGTGGTACAAATTTGTTTTTTCTTGTAAATGAGCAAGAAAAATGGAGAATTATTCATTATGGGTACACAATCGATAAGATTAATTGTGAGAATTGATAAGTTTAAATTGAAAAAACCCAATAAAAAGGTCAAGTTATATTAAAAATAATCCGACCTGTAGGACTCTACTTTCAAGTTTTTGATTGACCGCATTTACAAAGATTTAAAAAAGTTTACTCAACAACAATATATTTCTTTGAGCTACCGTTATCATACAGTTCTATTAAAATTGTATTTGTAATCTTATTTACTTCTCTACCTAGAATATCTATTGTTTTTATTAAATTTTTCTCATGGTTTCTATTAGTATTTACGATATCCATTTGAGGATTATATAACATTTCACATGAATATTCCCCTGGGTTCTCTCCCGTTAAATTTGAGTATGTAAAGTAAATAGATAATGGATAATTAACATTAAATTCAGTCAATGAATCCATCACATAACTCATACTATGATTGGTGTAATAATAAAAAGAAGATGTTCCAGCTTGAGTAACATACCAACTCATTTGACCTTTTTGTATCGTATCCCCATTAGCATTTAATGTATGAGAAACATATGGATAATGAGTATCCATTGTATCAGCATTGAATATTTCAAAGGTAATAGAATCATTTTGAATAATAACATCGGTTACTGATAATAAAGAACAATCGAGCTGGCCCTGAGTAAATCCTAATAATGGTAAAAATATCAGGATGTAGAATATTTTTTTCATAGCATTGAAAATTAATTGATTTAAATATAGCAAATAAAAAAAGTTAAGTGTTTTTTAAAGGGAAACTTATAGCCTTCCCTTTTTGGTTCTCCTTCGAATCAATCTTGTAATGGCCTTAAGAAGAATAAAATTTGAGGGATCAATCTAAATCTCTTTGTTTTTCCCACACCATCCTTTGTATCATTGCATCGAAATCAGCTATTAATGGGTGAGTATTCATTATAGATATTAAATTTTGATTATTTGGATACTTTCCTGAATCATATATGTCATCATGAAAAAAACAATGTCCCATTTCATGACTAAATACTGAAGTATTAATTGTACCATCAGAGTAATTTTGAATCTGACCTCCAACTTTTAAGTATTGTCTTTGAGCAACTGCATCCCAAGTTGTTTTATGCCAAAACTTTGTAAAAAACATATCTACCCCTTCTGGATGAAGATATCCTTCCCATTCAGTTGGGGTGAAAACTACATTCTCATAAACATCAGTTCTATTACCTGCGACATACATTTCTGTATAATCTACATCTTGATACCAATTTTGGTTAAACACATTATTATTTAAACGAATCTCCCATGGTGATTCTTCATTTGTACCCTGCCAATTGGTTACAATTGGATAATCTCCATAAATTTCAATAAAACTGTTATCTAATTCTACTCCCTGATTAAATACAAATCCAAAAACACGAATAGTCACTTCGTTAGGAACCAACGAATCATAATCATCTATTAAATCTAACCATTGATTTGCCAAATATTGATAGGTTTCTGTTAAATTGGTAATTGCTAAAGCAGATACAGGGCCAATCCAATTCTCTATATGATAATAAATAGACCATTCTCCGTTTTTATTAATACTATACAATGGGTTTTTAAGGTGTCCAATATTTACTTCACATATTTCTCTCCATCTTGCTGCATTTGTAACAAATTTTGATATGTCTGAAGTGTCAACATCAAGCTCTGGAAAATACTGTTCATAACATTCTTCTTCAAAGAAATAAAGCTCTTGACAACCGTAAATTTCTTCATAATAAGCCTTTGGACAAAATTGAAAATTAAATACATCATTTTCTACTTTAATTTGATATCCCTTTGCATACTCTAATTGATTTATGGCATTAAAGTCCCATTCGGGTAAATATGCATTTCCTTCACCATCTTTGACAATAATAACTTGGTCTTGAATTTGGCTCAAACCTAAAACTACATCTATTGGTTCTAGGCAAGTATAACCAATAATATTCCACCCATTTGTTAAATTAAGAGGACTATCTTGAAATATAATATTACAACTTTCTTGAGTATACAACAAGGTCTGAATACTATCAAGTTCAAGTTGAGAATTATCTAAAATTATAAGCGCTTGAGATATATTTTCAGTACATGTATTGTTATCTATGTTTGCAAATTCATTATAATTTAATGATTGAGGATTTGTACAACCTTCAATGTCACAAAAGTTATCCTCACATACTGGATTATTGTTATACATCAAAGTGGGGCAAAATTGAAAACCAGAAATGTTTTCATTTAATTTAATTTGATAACCATTTGCATAAACTAAATCTCCAATGCCATTGAAGTTCCATTCAGGTAAATATGCGTTTCCCAAGGCATCCTTAACAATAATAATTTCATCATCTATATTATTAAAAGCTAATGATATATCTTGATCATCATAGCAAGAATAACCAATCATATTCCAACCTAAATATAGTTCAATCGGAATATCTTCAACTATTTCTTGGCAAGCAAAGTAGTTTACTAATTGTGATTGAACTTGATTAATTTGTTGATATAAATCAGTTAATTGATCTGATATTTCTTCAATATTTACAATACATGAAGCATCATCTTGGTTGGCAAGAGAATCATAATTTAAGGCAATTGTATTAGTGCAACCTAAAATAACACAACTATTATCATCTAAAGAGGCTTGAATATTATAATTGTTTGCATTCTCATCAGTACATCCATGAACCTGAATATTTGCACCATTTAACAATGGTCCATTAAATAATTCATTTAGATTCCCATCTAAATAGATATAAATAACATTACAATCATCTGAAGAGTAACCGCCCAAACCTATAACTGTAAATGTGTAATTTAATTCTCCATGAGTAACTGTAATTACTGTTTCTCCAATATTAAATTCCAGATCTGATGATATACCAAAAAAATTTCCATAATATCCATTATCAACATGATAAGGATGACA
>MDTC01173028.1_pt1 | contig 16308 bp, 8 predicted proteins | sample 811181 | NCBI WGS metagenome assembly MDTC01 (sample SAMN05326644, study PRJNA326480) | marine metagenome | isolation source: seawater | place: Pacific Ocean: North | collected 2011
CATGATGCTACCACTGGTGCCGATGTTAGCGTTGACGTTGTCGTCGTTGCGGACAGGTGAGTGGGTTGCGACACCATCACCGCCGTAGGTGTTCTTGCCAGCGTTGGCATCCATCACGTCCTTTGATGGCGTGGTGATCCCGCAGACGTTACAGTACAGTTCTGCTTTTTCCGCATCGAGCACCATTTGACCGGCGCCGCACTCTTTACACTCTTGCTCTTTTTTCTTCTTGTTCTCTTCAGACAGACTTATCACTCCTTTTTTTGTGGGTTGGTTTTGAGGGGGTTTGAGACGTGCATCGATTTCGGGCGACCGAAAACCAAACGACAGACTCCGCCCCTTCGCCACCATAGTTACATTGTCGCTCATCCGGCATAAAACTTTCGGTCAACATGATTCCCACCATGTCAACAAGAATGAATCATGTTTAGTTTGGCTCCCAACAACAAGGGTATACCTTTCGACAGTATATCAAAGAAAATTACACCTGGTTCTATCAAGGCTCGACGCCCAAACCCCAACCCAATTCTCTCTCTAAGAACGAACGAACTGCCACCAAAACGACGAACATCACCGTGTTCCTCAAGTACCCTCGACCTTATGGGTCAAGGGGGGGAGGACAATGGACGAAGATCATTCAAGGTGTACCATTGAACCGCACCCTGCTGATGAGCACTTCCCGGCTTGGTTGGAGGCGTCATTGGTCGATGGTGCTGCCAATCAATTGCTCGTCCTCTATCCAAACGAAGCTTCAAGAAAACAAGCCCTCAATGTCCTTTCTGGCCATGGTTTATCGGTTGACACAACACACCATTTGACCCTGCCACGCTTGGTCGACCTCTTGCACCTTGATTTGAAGCAACCAAGAAAACTAGTCGACGGACCAGGACTGTTCAGCGTCGTTCATGAACTTACCAAACGGGCTGCAGAACGTGGCGACCTCCCCTTGTTATTCACACCTACAAATGAATCAAGAGTATGGCTGCCGTACAATACAGAGCGCCTACTTTCCCTTCATGCTGGGCTCATGGACCTTGATCATCCTTGGCGTTGGGAAGAAGATCCTGGGGCAAGGGAGTTTCATACGATTCTTACGGAGGCGGGCAGGCTCCTCGAAGGCACACACCCTGCCTTAATTCAGCGAAACCTCGTTGTTGCGCTCGACAAAATGCCAACCCCCTTCACCCTTAACGACGTCAAGGGCATTTTGATTTTGGATACCGCGCCAGATTATACGGAAAGCGAAATCTCATTCCTTAGAGCAGTCTCCCGCCACCGACCGATTCACCACCTGTGTAACCCAGGTTCATTCCGCCTTGGATTCCATGGTGCTTACATCGATGATGTACCCTATGTGACTGAAAAAACCCTCCCTCATTGGATCCCCAAACACGCCATCGCCCACCCATCCTTGCCAACCACGCCTCGCGCATCAACTGGGCCTGAACTCCGTAGGATCCAATTGCACCAAAGAGAGCATGCGATGGATTCAACACTGGAATTGATTCGATCGTACAAATCCACTCAGACGGGGTCGGTCCTCATCATCGATGGCCAGGCCCAGGCCCGTAGGGCTATGTGGAGGACGCGCCTTTCAGAAATTGGAATTGAAATGGCGCGCCCACCTGAAGCACTGAACACAGTGCCGGGGATTCACCACCTGATTCGTCTTGCCCGCCTCACTCATGGTAGCAATGCTTGGTCGATGGGTCATCTTCGTGATTTGACATCACACCATAGTCTTGGACTCATCAACGGGGGCGTCACCAACCTCAGTCACCCCATTCATGACACGTGGACTCCTCGCCCACACCTTGATGTGCTCGAGGGCATGGCACGTTCGTTCCATGTCCGAGGAGGCCCCGGGGCTCTTGGCCGATGGATTCGGACCATGGCTAATGCACAGCCACAATTAGGAAGGGACTCAGACGCTGCTCGCCAAGCGCTCGAAGAAACGCAATGGTGGCTCGCAAGCCTAGCAAGACTATGGGCGCCATTTGTTGAAGGCGAGGACCGCCATCTCCTCCAAGAGCGCGTTCAAGGTTGTAGCACTGATGCAACCTTGCCGATGCCCGAGGCATGCCTTAGTGGAGCCGAGTGGTTAAACCACATTCTCAGTCAATTGAACTGGGATGAATTAATTGGCCGAATGGCTGCTTATGATCAAACGGTTCCTGCGTTGCAATTGATGAGTGCTGCCCATGCAGGGGCCAAGGAACTGTTTGAGAAGGCAAGCATGAGTTTGCCATCCAATGGTGCAGCGTTTGTCGAACTTCTTGAACGGCTCGTTTCAGGTACAAAATTGCCAAGCCAACGCACCTCGAGCACGGACATACAGGTGTTAACCCCTGAAGAGGCCCACGGCGTGAACGCTGAACTCGTGCTGCTCGTAGGCGTTGATGTTGATTCTTGGTCGATGAAAACCTCCAAGATTCCTTGGCTGGACGCCCCTACAAAATTGAAGCTAGGCATGTTGCATACCGATTTAGCAGTGAGAAAAGGACGACATCATCTCAACCACTTGCTTCATGCTGGCGAGATTGTCATCATTTTTGATAGCACTTTGGAAGAAGGCGGAGGGCCTGCAGCCCCTCTTGCAGAATGGTTGAGTGACGCTCAAAGCAACGGCTTGTATTCTACGCTTCAAGGCGCCCCTAGTTTCCTTACTGAAGAAGAACTCATAGGCGATCACCCAAGCAGGGCGTGGCAATTTGAATCAACGACGACTGATGAAAACTGGCTCACACCCCGCCCGTTTACGATTGAATCAGTCGATGGGGCAGTGTCGGGTATTCGGTCAGGTTACCGGCACCGTGATGCTCGCCAGCGCTTGGGGCTCGCTCTCAAAGAAAACAGACCGACGCAGGGCGATGTCAATGCGATCCATGGCATTGCCATGGGCTTTGAAGCATCCATTGCCAATGATCGAATTCAACGTCAGCCTTCATTTGACGACCTTGAAAAGGGCGAATATATGCCTTGGGGCGCCCATGCCCACCTGGTTACCACAGACCCATTGATCTTGAGGCCAAGCATGACTCAGGCCAAAGTCGGATCGAAGTCACAACCTCAATGGCCGCATCTTGGGTTCAAGAAAAATGGTAATTCACGCGGCGTCTCAATTGATCCAAGGCCGCTGCCCCCTCCACAATTCGAAGGGGATGTAATCTCAGAAATTTTTGGTCTTCAGGCAGGCGGAGTTCAACGAGAGGTATGGTCGGCGAGCCGAATTCAACCATGGCTTTCATGCCCCCGGCAAGCCTGGGTCGATGGGCACTTGAGTGCACAAGATGCAGAGGATGAATTGGAGGACATCGATCACCGAACCCGAGGGCAAATCATTCACGATGCTGAAGCCGCATTGCTCGCCGCACATGGCGTGCCAATTGGAGGCGAGGTGCTGGCCTCATCAACGAGCCTTGCCCGAGGTGCATGCTCAACTCCAGAACAAGGATGGCAGGCTGTACTTGCCCATCTTGAGGAACATGTGCCATGGCTGTCAAGAAACGACGCGATTGCAACCCATCGATGCCGAGACTTAGTGGGCGTTTCGCCATCAGATTGGCAGGCCCACATCGCCGGTGAACAAAGCATCGAACCGGCCGGGCGCCTTTGGCATATGGTCCAAGCAGATTACACGGTGCTTGATGCGGCACCAATAGCATGTGAATGGCCAGTTTCGACCGAAACCTCAACCTCTGTTGAAATCGATGCTTCAAACGATGAAGAGAATGTAGCACCATTCCGGGTTCGTGGCAATGTTGACCGCGTTGACGAAGTCATTCTTGGTTCTGATGCACGAGCGGCAGCGGTTGCAGCAGGCCTCCTCACAGACGATGATTGTGCAACTCCTATCGATCTGTGCGATCCATCATCATCGCCTCCAGCACGACGCTGGGTCATCATTCGAGATTTAAAAACCGTAAACGGCCCAAAAAAGGGCGAATCAGGCTTACGTCACTTACGGGCACTGTTTGAAGAAATTCAACTTGCCATCTATGCTCGAGCCTGGGAGCGTGCCCATCCTGGTGACCGTGTGGTAGGTGTTGGCGTTATGGAAGTCGGCGAAACCTCGACACATTATGTGGAGCTCGACCCCGAAATTGTACCCTACCTTACAGGTCTAACGCTAGGAGAGCGCACAGGTGTTGTTTCACAACAGTTCAGATTCGTCAGCGACGAGTCCTATGAAAGCAACGGATTCAGAGCTTGGATGTATCAACGCTTGCAAACCGCGAGGCGAGCCATCGATGTCGCTGGGTCCGGCCAAGTCCATCCCGTACCGGGTGCAGGCTGTACTTTTTGTAAGGTAAGAACCGTGTGTCCTTCATCCATTCATGGGGGTGAATTACGTTGACAAATAGACGAATTCCATTCAACCATAGTCAGCGCCTTGGATTGGATATCGATCGCCACATTGCACTTGATGCGGGTGCAGGGACTGGAAAAACCACAGTCATGGCAGAACGCTATGTTCAGCACCTCATCGCTTCTATTCAACGTTCAACCCTCGTGCTGCCCAATGGTCCAAGGGAGCCTCTTACGGGCCATGGCTCTCTGCGAGCACCTGCACGAGAACGCACAGACCGGAAGGAATGGCAAGGCCTTCTTCCGAGTGAAGTTGTCGCCATTACCTTCACCAAAAAGGCCGCATCAGAATTGAAGGCTCGAATTCGTGCAAGGGTTGCTGCAACAAGTAAATCACCGCTTCATCCCGACGATGAAGTCAGCGTCTACGACCCTCGTATCCATTCAGATGCAGATGTAGAGATGCTTCTGTCTTCGCTTGACGAAGCACCAATTTCGACCATTGACGCCTTCCTTTCACAGTTGCTCTCCCCCCATCTCGACCTCGTAGCGGTTCACCCAAGCAGGGAGCAAATCGCCCAAGAACGAGCCCCGTTGTTGATTGAAGAAGCACTGCATTCTGCATGGCGAATTCGCACCATTAACGATGCACAGGAAGCAGGCGTACTTGGTTATGTGAATTCATTTATTGAATCGAGAAATAGAATTGCTGTTGCCCTGGGGGGCCAAGAACACGCTTCAATCATTCTTTCTGGTCTGCTGAATAAATCCCTTTTCGTCGAAGAGTCGAGGCGCTCACTTGAGGCTCATGCCCAGCGTCTTGGCACCACGCTCCACCATGATCATCAAATTCCAGAACACCTCTTCCTCGAAATGTTCCTCGAACCTGTAGCAGACGTGATCGATGATTTCGCCTGTCAACTTCACCATCATTTGAACGCCTTCGTCGATCTTTATCTCGAGCACAGTGCAGCCTACATTACTCCAGCGGAATTGGAATCTCTTGGGGGGGTTCAAACCCGATTTAATCATCTGTTGCATCTGGCCCGCCATGCATTTGAGGACGACCCGGTTCATCGCATGCAATGGGTTTGGAATGTGGCTTTTGCCGCTGCAGGCAAAATCAAAACCGATGGGACAAACACCACATATTTCCAAAATGCATCACTTCCACCTGTGCGCACAAGCGGTTGGCATCCGGGAATTCTCACCAAAGGCAAGGTCGATCTTCCAACCTCCGAGAAGAACCAGATCTCCGCCGCCGCCGCCGCTATCACCGAAGTCATCTCGAGGATGCTGAATTCTCAAACAGGTCGCTTGATTTGTTTTATGGGGCGCAGCTCATCCCTTCTTTCGCCACGAATCGATTCCCCATACATTCCTGAAGAGTGCGCATATTTCATGACCGAACTTGGTATTGAAATTCCTCAATCCACGTCGTCCACAGGTTCCTTGCGAGTAGGCCCGGCTCTCCAATCTCGAATTTTGATGGACCTTTTGCGAGTTCACGATGCATGCAAAGACATTCTGACTCAATTAAAGGCACAAGAGGGCGTTCATGACTTCGATGATATTCAGAACATGGCTGCAGATCTACTTCTCGCAAGGTGCCCAGATATGGTCCGATTCGACTATCCTCAACCGGTGGTCGAGGCGCTTGATTCACTTGGTGACGAACCTTGGTCTGATCATCATATTTCGAGGGCACTTGTGCTTGCCAATGAAGATGAACAATGCGCTGCAGATTTACAACGCAGGTTCCATGTCCTCCAAACATTACGACGTCAATACCGAGCCTTCATCATCGACGAGTATCAAGATACAAACCCTGCTCATTTCCGTTTGCTGGCGAGGTTATGGGGCCATCGAGCCCTCAATAGCGGTGAACCAGCTCGGCCGCTTGGCCCTTGGGACCCAACCATCTGTATTGTTGGGGATATGAAGCAGAGCATCTACCGGTTCCGTCAAGCAGAAGTCTCTGTGATGTTGCGAGCCGTCGCCTCAATCCGAGAGGCAAACGTCATTGAAATGCACGAGGATCGTTGGCCTGAAGGGATTCGTCGCCATGGCTTTGGTAGGGATCCACGCCCTCGTGGCGCTGGAGGAGAGACCTCGGCGTTCATCCAAGCTACATCGCTAGAGGCCAATGAACCAGTTTCAGAGCCATACAGCCACCTCACCCTCGGCGAGGATCTCGACGGTTTTGCTCCAGAATTTTCCGGTACCGATCGGCAGCAAGCACGCGCCGAAGGCCTCATCGATCTTACGAGCAATTACAGAACGAAACCGAATCTTGTCCATACCATGAACGGAATGTTCCGCGATGTATTTCATCCAAGACATCACCTCTTGCCCGGTAATTGGCACGCAGCGGCTCAGGATTTAGTCGCCGGACGTGAAGAGGATGATTCACCCGGCGTATTGGAGTGGTTGATGCCTTTGTCAACACAAAGTGGAGAGCAAGAGACCGACCTTCAGATACCGGTTGATGTCTTTTCAAATCCAAAGTCGAAGGATGTGCACTTGGAGCACGAACTCATTGCCGGCCGAATTGCTGCATTACTGCGGGGCGGGAGCACAAGGGTCTGGAGTGCGAACACCAGAGATTTCGAGGATCTCGGGCAAATCGATGAACCAGTGCTGCCTTCAGATATCATGATTCTTGTCCATTCGAGAACCCATGTTCCTGATCTCATTCGGCGTCTGCAAGAACGAGGCATTCCTGTTGCAGCAGACCGCCAAGGTGCCCTGCTTCATCGCCCAATTGTCCAACCATTGATGGCGGCGCTGGATTTGATTGCCAACCCCACTTCTCGCTCTGCAGTGCTTGGCCTGGCTCGCTCCCCCGTCCTTGGCTTTACAGATTCACAGATCCAGACGATGATGAGCCAGGTTCCCGAACATGATTGGTGGCATCATATGCAAGTCCACGCACCAACACCTCAAATTGCTGTGTTGATTGAACATATTGCGGGCATGGTTCGACAAGGTGCTTTGTACGCAGCAATCGATGCCATACTTGACCACTCAGATTTACTCGTAGCCTATCCTGAAGATGCAGACCGTCAGAACGCCGAAGCATGGTACAGCCTCATCGCGTCAATTGGAAATGAACTTGGTCACGAAGCGGCAGCAATTCACTCAAGACTCGTTGAACTTCGACGACTTGGAACACGTGGACCTCCGGCCACAGCCGTTCCTGCAGGTGGGGCTGTTCGGATCTTGACTGTACACAACGCCAAAGGCCTCGAAGCAGATGTTGTGTTTGTTGCAGGTCTTTTCAAAGCGGGGGCATCCGATTCACAACTCAATACCAGGGACAATGTCCTCGTCACACCCCAGGTCATTGCAGGTCGAATCAACCCATGGCGTTCCATTGACAAACCTCAAGATGGGCTCTGGGAATTCACCCATCGCCTCGACCAAGCGCAGACTCAAGCCGAACGTCGACGTTCGTTTTACGTCGCCCTCACACGAGCTCGAGATCGCCTCATCCTGGTTGGTTCATACTCAAGCGCGGGTGCAATACATACTGAAACAGGCCAACTCGAAGTGAAGACAAAAGCCTCACGAAGCACGATGGGAGGGATGTTCTTGGAAAGCCTCCGCAGCCTTGCATGCGAGTCTCAAGATGAACAAGCGCCATGGTGCTTTGATGGAGATGTGGGTGCCATGGTCTTGCCAGCCTATGACAAGAGAACACTTTCTCTTGACCCGTATGGCCTTCTCGACAACGCCCACCTCGGTCCTCATTCAGTTCAATCCATTCGAATCTACCACCATCCAGATTGCTTTGATGCGACTGAAATTACAACACCTCTTCAGGATTGGAATGCCTTGCAGGAACGCATACTAGGGATGGAAGGCAATCAACCACCACAGCCTCAGCCACTGGCAGTCCGCCAATCAGTTCGTATGACTGCCCACGGATTGGATACAAGCAAAGCGTGCCTTCGCCGTCACTGGCTTAGCGAAGTGAAGGGTTGGATTCCAGAACAACTCAAGATGATTGAAACGGTCAATTCTGCGCCCACTTCCAAGAGCGAATACCCTCCAGCTACTACGTTTGGAACCATGATGCATCGTTTGGTTGAATTGGGTTTGGCAAACCCTTCAAAACGCGCAATGCCCCATTCAACCCCATTGCCAGAAGCTTGGAAGTTTGATGGTCAAGACGGACTTGACAATCCTGAAATTATCAAATCTGTCCTTGGGGAAGAAGGCTATTCTATTGAGGACGATTCAGTCGATCAAGCCATGGCCATTCGAACCGGTGAACGGCTTGCTGAGCTTGGGCGCCTCATTCGGAACGGGCTGCTCGGTCGCTTGGCTGAGGGAGAAACCCACCACGGCTTGAAGGTCGAGGGGCTGAGGACAGAACTACCGTTTTACCACAGCCACGAGGTCTCCACAGAGGGGCTTGAACGTTCCACATTCACCCTCCAGGGTCATCTTCCACATGTGGTGATTGAAGAGCTGAACCTCATTTTCGATGGTCGAGCCGACCTCGTGTTAGCACTTCGAGATGATCATTGTGCAGGATACCTCCAAGTTGTCGACCTCAAAACAAAGGATTGCCGTGACGGTTTCAACTCGAGCAAACCGCAAGATGGTTTAGCACTTCAACGGTTCAAAGGTAAACTGCTTGACCCTTACCCATCCACTCCTGCAGAACAGGCGATCCTCGATGAACACCGCCTCCAACTCACACTGTACTCGTTGGCGTTGAAAGCGGTGGAAGAAAGGAAACCTGTGGATGAGCGACGAGGCATCCTTCCACCTGCTCTACTTGTTGGTGCTTCTGGACGTATGCTCCAATTGACAACCGAGGAATTTGAATCAGCGGAAAAGGAATTAGCCAAGCATCTCGATTGGATTGGTCATCTTGCAGCTTCACCCCAATCGATTGAAGAACCCGAGCGTCTCGAAATTGATGCATCAGAGGCTTGTCAGACCTGCCCGTTCTATCGCGGACATGTACGCCTTTGTGGCCCTGCCGGGGAACCCCTTGGAATTCCTCTGCCGATGGTTGAGGATTAATTCGAATCTTTTTTGCCAAACATCACAAGCGTTCCGACAAAGTTGTCCTTTGCAGCAACCCTTTGAATTCCGACATCGGAAAAACCCGCATCAATCATGGCTTGCTTCCATTGTGCCTCACTTAGCAATGTCATGTGCACATCAAGTGCTTCTGGCCATCCATGGCTGTCTTCATTCTCCAAGTAATGATCAACTCCAGCAACCATGAATCCACCTTCATTCAACCATTCGGCATGAATCATTTTCAGCATCGCTGCTGGGTCCTCAAGGTAATACAGGAATTCCATTGAATGAAGGAAATCAAATGTCGCTTCCGGCCTCCATTCAGGTAATCGTGCAAGGTGGAATTCACCTTGGCCCAACGTTTGGGCTTTCTCAATCATGACCTCTGATCCATCGACACCGACCACATGACTGCACTCTTCCCTTTGTTCAAGCAACCTGCAAACCCATCCATTTCCACACCCAAGGTCCACGGCTGTGTAGGGGGTTGGAAGGTTCGGTAATGCCAGTTCTAACATGGCTTTCACCGATGCAGCATGGCCTCGCTCCATCCCTTCGTCCTTGTTTTTCGTCGCCCACTCGGAGAATACGTCAGTCGCAGATCTGATGGCCATATTTCCCCCTTCAATGGGCATCGCTTGAACATGTCCCCTTGAACGAAAGGAACATGACTGGCCGTTCTTTGGAAGAGGTATGCTCGACACCACGACGACCATCGAACACGTGCTCTACCCGCCGATTGAGCCTTATGATTCAGGCATGTTGCAAGTTACAGATCTTCACACCATTGCATGGGAAAAGTCAGGTAACAGCGAAGGTATCCCCGTCGTTGTCATCCATGGTGGACCGGGCGGCGGTGGCCAGCCTGCATACCGACAATACTTCGATCCTGCAAAATTCAATATCATCCAATTCGACCAACGAGGGTGTGGAAAATCGACTCCACATGCAGAATTAAGGGACAACACAACTCAGGCCATGGTGGCTGACATCGAAGCGCTCAGAGTTTCCTTTGGCATCGAAAAGTGGCACGTGTTTGGTGGCTCATGGGGCTCAACACTCTCGCTCATCTACGCCCAAACGTACCCAGTTCGGGTCACGAGTTTGGTGCTTCGTGGCATCTTTATGTGCAGAAAGAGCGAATTGCATTGGTTCTACCAAGACGGTGCCAGTCATATCTTCCCAGATGCGTTTGAACCATACCGTGAACACATCCCGAAAGAGGAACAATCGGATTTAATCAAAGCTTACTACGCTCGTTTGACCAGCGATGATGGGGACGTGCGTCGGGCGGCAGCAAAGGAATGGACCCGATGGGAGATGGCCACAAGTCGTTTATTCCCAGATCCTTCCTACCTCGAAAAAGCAGAGGATTTGGATTTCGCAGTCGCTTTTGCGCGGATTGAATGCCATTATTTCATTAACGCTATTTTCGTCGAAGAGGCCCACATTTTGAATCATGCATCGAGCATAGAGCACATCCCAACAATCATCGTTCAGGGGCGCTATGACGTTGTTTGCCCCGCACGAAGTGCTTGGGAGTTGCACAAAGTGCTTCCAAACAGTCACCTGGTCATTGTACCGGATGCAGGTCATTCGATGGGCGAAGTGAGCATTGCAAGAGAACTCGTGGCTGCGACCGATGCAATCACGGAATGACCGACTTCACCATTTCAGGCCATATTACAGGGTCGTTTAGGCGTCGGCTTGATAGGGTGGAGTTAAGTGGAACCACATGGAGGCTTACCTCCCGGTGATACCATGACTGAAGAAGGGACCGTCACGCCAGAGATTCGAATTCAACAACTTGAGGAACAACTCGCAACTGAGACCGACCGTCTTCAGAAGTTGTTCGCAGCCTATGAGGCCGTTGAAAAGGAACTCTTTGACGCTCGAACCGAAAATGAAGTCTTGGAAAAAGAAATCATCGAACGGGAAATCGAAAAAGAAACTCAAGAAGCCTTGCTCAATGAGCGAGAAATCCGAGTGCGAGAACTTGAGCTGCGCGCTGTGAAAGCAGGAAAGCAGGTCGAACACCTCAAACCAGAACTTGAGAAGATGGAAGAGAAGTATTCCCGTGAAAAAGACCGCCTTGGCAAGGTCTTTGGAATCGCAGAAGAACTCGACAACGATCTGCGACTCGCCGTTTCAGAGATGAAGGCACGTGATGACTGGTATGTCGACCACATGCAAATTTTCGAAGACCTCAACAAGGCCATCAAGCAGCGATACGACATGATTGAGCGCGCAGTTGAAGCAGAACGCAAGTCACAGCACATGTCCCGAGCATTCACCGAGCGCATGGAAGACATGGTTGAAGCCCGTGCTGCAGACATGACCATCGAAGAAGCAGAACAGATCTCTGTTGAAACAGAATCCTCTTCCGTTGAAATTGTTGGCGACAATGCCGTAGAAGACCTTCTCGACGATGGGACGCTCAACAATAGCAACGTCGCTCCTGCTGAGGAAGAAGTCGCAGAGCCTGAAGTCGCAGAAGACGAGCCTGCTGAAGAGACTGAAGAGACTGAAGAGGCTGAAGCCGCTGCAGAAGAAGAAGCTCCAGCCGACTGGTCCAACGGCGAAGACCCTTGGGCAGAGTGAGGCGTTGACATGGCTGGGCTGGCCCATGGTGGCCATGCACCCGTCTTGATCACATTCATGATGGGCGTAAGCTCACTCATCGTGGGCTCACTCATCGATCCTTTGAGTGGACTGATTCCCCTTTTTGGCATTCTTTGCATCATGACCTCAGCATTCTTTGTCAACTTTTGGCGTGATCCAGATCGCCCAATACCGAAGCAGCCAGGTGTTCTTGTTTCTCCTGCGGATGGCCATGTGATGTTCATTCGTCGTGAACGTGCAACAGGTCGCCGACCATCCAAGAAAGAATACGAGACTGGAGAAGTTGAGCATGATGACTTGACAGGTGATTGGGTGCTTGAGCCATGCCAAAACCCTCTCGAATTTACCACAGAACAACGGTTTGAACCAGTCGATAAGGGTGAAGAAACCGACACAGACGTCTACCGTATAGCCGTCTTTATGTCGCCTCTTGACGTTCATGTGAACCGTTCTCCAATAGCGGCCACCATTGAGCGGATGGAACACAGGACTGGCAAGGGAATGAAGCGTGGTCCATTTCGTCCTGCGTACAAAAAAGAAAGCGAATACAACGAGCGAGTTCGAACCGTGTTTGTGGATGAGCAAGGTCTTCGAATCGAAGTCACTCAGATTTCTGGCGCTCTTGCTCGAACAATTGTGCCGTGGCAAGGCATTGGTGATTCGATGCGTAGGGGTCAGCGCTACGGCATGATCCGTCTCGGGTCACGGGTCGATTTACGCGCTCCTGCCGCCTTGTTTGAGCCCGCAGTTGTCAGCGCAGAAATGGCTCAAGAAAAGCATCCTAAGGGCGAATTTGTGCAAGCAGGTTCGAGTGTTCTGTTCAATCCCCGTACCTGAATCGCGTCGGTGGATTCAAACATATTCGGCCAGCCACCGACAACAGGGGGGCTTTGGTGTCAGGGAAAAAATCGCTCACATTGGTCGGTGACGGGGCCAAAGGCTCCCGAATCCATGACTTGGTCAAGGCTCCAGCGAACACGCCATGGGCAAAGGCAAAGCAACAGTCGTGGGACGCGAGTGAGCCCGCCACAGTTTATTACACGCCTGAAACTCTTGCTGATGGGACGCCATGCAGTGCAGTCACCGTTATTTTGAGGACAAAAGGCTGCCACTGGTGGTGGTCGAGCGGATGTACATTCTGCGGATACTTCAATGATACACGAGATGATGTAACCAATGAGGATCTACATGCGCAGTGGGCTTATGCCAAATCAAAGTTTGACGATTTCAAGGATCATGCAATGGTGAAGGTCTACACCAGTGGCTCACTGCTTGAAGATCGAGAAATCCCTGTCGAATTCCAAGAGACCGTCCTACGGGATTGCCAAACCCTTGGGAAAGAACTGATTGTTGAATCACGGTGCGAGCAATTGACAGAAGAAAAATTAGCTTGGGCGACATCGATCAACACAAGTTTTGCAGTTGCGATTGGACTCGAAGCATACGATGATGAGGTTCTTAGGTTCCATGTCAACAAAGGATTCACCACCAAATCATGGGACCGGGCAGTGGCAAATCTCAAGAAATTCAACATTCGGGTTAAGACATATTTGATGTTTAAACCACCGTTCATGAACGAGGCCGATGCACTTCTTCACGGCGTGAAGTGGATTGAGGATGTGGCAGAACAGAGCGATGAGATCTCAGTCAATCCGATGAACATCCAACGAGGGACCATCATTGATCGACTCCACCGCCACAACGAATACCGCCCTCCCTGGTTGTGGTCGTTGGTTGAAATGATTCGCCGTGCCCATCCAACGATTCATCCAAAGAATACAGGGAATGGCGGGGAAGGCCAAGTGAGCCGACTTATTGTTCATCCAACTGCGGGAGGCCGAGTTCGGGGCGCTCACAATTGTGGTTCATGCGATGCTGAAGTTGTTGCAGCGATTGAACGATATGCTGTTTCAGGCGAGCTCGAGGAGTTCGATGGGCTCTCCTGCGAATGTGAAAAAGCATGGGCTGAGGAGATCTCACTCGAACATGATCTCCCGACTCCACTCGGCATCTCCAAGACGCGCAGGGGCAATGTTTTGGACGCCCTTCGTGCCCCGTGATTGGCTTCCAGCAATCCGTCCATTCCCTGTAAGATGGGTGTCAATCTTTATGACCGCTGTACCAGTGGGCGGAATGACCCTATGGGGTCATGTTCGGGTGAATCACATGACAAACACAACCAGTCTTCCTGATGTAACCGTTGGAACCGGTGAACCGGCCTCCAGCAGGATTCTATTGACTCTCTTCTCAGTTGGCGTAATCGGAATGCTAGCCTTGTTTTCCAATGTCTTTGGCTGGGACAACATACCCTTGCTCGGTGAACTTGTTCCTCTGATCGGCAACCTTGGTGGAAGTGGAATCTGGTACTACCTTATCGGCCTCCTCGTTGGCTTGGGTGCGATTGTGGCCTCACTCTTGACAGAGGTTATCGTCGATTAGGAGGTGTGATGTATGGAAATAGTCTTCATTATGTCTGGCCTTTTACTGGCCACAATCTTGCTCACTGCCAACTACCTTGTCAAGGGAATCGGAGGCATGAGCGCTCCCCTACAGCAAATCGGTATGTTCCTGCTCAACAAGGCTCCAGCCGGCATCATCGATCTGTTTAGCGATGAAGCAGGCAGCGGAAGTAAAACTTGGATGCGATTCGGAATGTGTTGGTTCATCCTTGCATCGATTGCAGGTTTCCTCGGTTTGTGGCACAGTTATGATGCCAATGCTTTGAATTCCTTGTCAAGCATTGGCTGGTCCTATGATGACGGTTCAATGCTCACCGACTACACCAATGTGTTCTTCCACACTGCACTCAACTACATGTTGATCGGCGGTGCATTGGTTGCTGTTTCCCGCACTGCGAAAGGACGACTTGCCAGTGAGAAGAGTGCATCCATGGTCGCTCTTTTGCTCACAGCATCCACAGCAGCATACCTTGTGCTTCCGGCGCTTCTTTCCTTCGTGACCCTTGATAATGAGGCTGCACTGATTGAGACCATCACCGATGTTTCCTCGCTCATTGTTGGTTCGTTGCTCCATGCCGCGATCCTCATCAACGTGCTGATTACCGTCGCAAATCGAGCCTCAGATACCATTACACCGACCACTTGGTTCCTCACTCTAGCCTTGGTGGCCAAGATTGTGGCTGGATTGATGGCTTTCGTTGGAGAGTTGGGCGACTCGACTCAAACGGTGTGGATGGCCGAACATGTCCTCACTGGCTGGGTCCCACTCGCTTTGATTTTCGGATTGGCCTACCATATCATCCCATACACCACAGGCACACCGGTTTGGTCGGAAAGCATGCTGAAGGTCAACTTGACCTTGCTCTTCGTGACGGTGCCGCCGTTCTTCATGACTGCAGCAACCAGTGCGGAACTCCTACAAAACGTGGGCGCCATTTTGCTCACTCTAGGCATGCTCCCACTCTTTGCTGGTTCAATCAATTTACTGATCACGGCAAAGGCCAATGCAGCCGCCGTCGTCAAGAGCCCAGGTGCATTTGCAGCAACTGGTGCTATGCTCTTGCTCCCACTCTACACCATTGGTGGATACTTTACCAGCATGGATGTCTTTGTCGGTCTTGGTCATCTTGGAACCATGTCAACAACAGTTGATCAAGGCTTCATGTACACCGTTGGTGGCCTCATGATGCTCGCCAGCATATTCACGGCCTACCCATTGGCAGCAGGTAAGCAACTCGCCAGTGTCTCAAACGCCCAACTCGCAGTTTGGTTCACCATCATCGGCGGCCTTACTTCGACCATCGTTCGACTCATGGGCGACTTTACAACTCAAGCTGTGTCCAACTCGGGCGTTGAAGACGCCGTAGCCTCGACTGGTGGATTCTTACTTGTCTCTTCTGCAATGTTCTACCTTTGTGCTCTTGCAGCAATCATGGCAACCCAAGTCATGATTCGCACCGGCACCCGTGGCAATCCAGATGCTGTTGCGGCTGGCGCTGTAAGTGACATCAGCGCCTATACTCTGGTCGAAGGTACGACAACCATCCGAACCCTCATCGGTCGTGGTGTTGGTGTTGATACTCAACTCAACATAGGTCACACTGAAGATGAATCTGGGGCGACCATCATCGCGGTAGGCGCCCACCTTCACAACGACGAAGTGACTGAATTCCCTGACGACGGAAAAGAGACACCTGAAGAATTGGTCATGTTGGCCGATTATCTTGCATCATCAGGACAATCCATCTTCCAATTCTTCCAATCCATCGACCTTGACGATTCCGGAACAGTTGATGCCTATGAGTTCCAAATGGCTCTCAAGAATGCAGACATTGCAAACCTCCCACCTTGGGAAATGGGCGCTTTGGTTGAGGCG
>MDTC01239266.1_pt1 | contig 16307 bp, 12 predicted proteins | sample 811181 | NCBI WGS metagenome assembly MDTC01 (sample SAMN05326644, study PRJNA326480) | marine metagenome | isolation source: seawater | place: Pacific Ocean: North | collected 2011
GGAATTGATGCAGCCGTTGAACATGTTAAAGAAAACTTAATCTCTTCTGCAAAAAAAGTTAAAGACAGTGATGAGATTGCTCAAGTTGGAACAATTTCTGCTAATGGTGATAAAGAAATCGGAACAATGATTGCAAAAGCAATGCAAAAAGTTGGGAACGAAGGTGTAATTACTGTTGAAGAAGCAAAAGGTACAGAAACTCATGTTGAAGTTGTTGAAGGGATGCAATTTGATAGAGGTTATCTCTCTCCTTACTTCATAACTGATGCAGATAAAATGGAAACCAATATGGAAAATCCTTTCATCTTAATTTATGACAAGAAAATTTCTGCGATGAAAGATCTTCTGCCAGTACTAGAGCTAACTGCTAAATCCGGACGACCTTTAGTTATTATTGCTGAAGATGTAGATGGAGAAGCTTTATCTACATTAGTAGTTAATAAAATTAGAGGCGCTCTTAAAGTATGTGCAGTAAAAGCACCAGGTTTTGGAGACAGAAGAAAAGAAATGCTTGAAGATATTGCAATTTTAACTAATGGTACAGTTATTTCTGAAGAAAGAGGTTACAAACTTGAAAGTACTACACTTGAAATGTTAGGTTCCAGTGAAAAAATTTCTGTTGATAAAGATAATACAACAATTGTAAATGGAGCTGGAAAAAAAGATACAATCAAAGCTAGAGTAAATCAAATTAAGGCACAAATCGAAACTACTAACTCTGAATACGACAAAGAAAAACTTCAAGAAAGATTAGCTAAGTTAGCAGGAGGAGTTGCTGTTTTATATGTCGGAGCACCTACTGAAGTAGAAATGAAAGAGAAGAAAGATAGAGTTGACGACGCACTTGCAGCAACTAGAGCTGCTGTTGAAGAAGGTATTGTTCCAGGAGGTGGTGTTGCTATAGTTAGAGCTACTGAAAAACTATCAACTTTAAAAGGAGATAATAATGACGAGCAAACTGGAATTAATATTATCACAAGAGCAGCAGAAGAACCGTTGAGACAGATAGTAGAAAATGCAGGATTAGAAGGCAGTGTAATTGTTGCAAAAGTTAGAGAAGGTAAAAATGATTTTGGATTTAATGCTAAAACTGAAACATTTGAACACCTTTACAAAGCTGGGGTTATTGACCCTGCAAAGGTTGTAAGAGTTGCTTTAGAAAATGCCGCTTCTGTTGCTGGAATGCTTCTCACAACAGAATGTGTAATTGAAGACATCAAAGAAGAGAACCCTCCAGCAATGCCACCTATGGGAGGAGGAGGAATGCCTGGAATGATGTAATTTTCTAGAAAAAATTCTAATATTTTTAAACTTCTAACTATTTTATTATAGTTAGAAGTTTTTTTTAATCTACATTATCGTGTAAAAAAGAATTATTTTCCTTTAGTTCTGTTTTTTCTTCATTAGAAAGAGTAAAAGTTGAAACCTCTTCATTTGAATTAGAATTTTCGGTAAGATCAATATTGTTACGTTTATATGCAGGAATGTCTTCTAAAGAGCTTAATCCTGATGGTGTTCTTAATTGCATAGAGATGTTACGCAATCTTTCCTCTCTTTCTCTAGATTCAATCTTAATAGTCTCTTTATCTAACTCTGTTGAATTTATTTTTTGATTATTATCCTCCTCTAAATTATCAATATTTTGTTCATTAATTGAATCAACTAAAAAATTTTCTGATTCTTGAGAAATTGTTTTAACATTCTCCTCAACATTATCTTCTAATTCTAATACAATTTTAGAGTTTGTTTCAACAATCTCCTCAACATTATCCTCTAATTCTAATACAATTTTATTTGTAGTTAATTCATTTAAATTAGAATCACATTTAACTTCATCTAAATTTTTAGATAACAAATCAATACTTTTTTTATTTTCAATTTTATTTTCTATTTCAACACCAAGATTAGAATCATCTAAGTTGATTTCAATTTGATCCAAATCTAGTTCTTGTTGCTGAGATTTTTTATCTTCATTATTCTTAATATCACTACTTTTTGGTTCATTAGTTACTGGTTCATCATCATAATCTTTAGCTGAACCTAAAGGCAAAGTCACAGGAGGTTGTGGTTTTCTTTTCTCTTCAAATCCAGTAGCAATTACAGTTACACTAATTGCCATTCCTAATGAAGAATCTATACCTATTCCTTCAATAATGTTAACATTCATTCCAGCAGCTTCTTGAATTTTATTTTTAATCTTAGATAACTCAGACATCTTTATCTCTCCATCTCCATCTCCGGTTACAATCTTAAGTAATACTTGTTTTGCACCGGTGATATCATTATCATTTAACAAAGGTGAATCAAGAGCTCCAATCACAGCTTCAATTGCACGATTTTCTCCTTCAACTTGAGCTTGACCCATTACCGCTGTACCACTATTTTCAAGAACTTTTCTAGCATCATTCAAATCTATATTTACTAATAAATGTTGAGAAATAACTTCAGCGATTCCTTTGGTTGCAGTATTTAATACTTCGTTCGCTTTTGCAAATGCTGCAGTAAAAGTCAAATCACCATACACCTCAATTAACTTCTCATTATTTATAACTAATAAAGTATCTACATATTTTCTTAATTCATTTATTCCTTCATCAGCGTACTTTCTTCTAAAACCACCTTCAGTTTTAAACGGAACTGTAACAACTCCAACTGTTAGTATTCCTTTTTCTTTGGCTATTTCAGCGATAACAGGAGCAGCTCCTGTACCTGTACCACCACCCATACCAGCGGTAACAAATAACATTTTTGTATTTGCATCTAAAAGCTCAGTAATTCGATCAGAACTTTCTTCGGCAGCTTGTCTTCCAACATCTGGATTTGATCCAGCTCCTAATCCTTCAGTTAAATTTATTCCAAGCTGAATTTTAATTGGCACTGCACTAGCTTCGAGAGCTTGTGAATCAGTATTACATATAACAAAATCTACTCCTTTAATTCCGTTTTCGAACATGTAATTAACTGCATTACTTCCACCACCACCGATTCCCATTACTTTTATCTGTGATGATTGATTTTTTGGCATTTGGAAATCAATTCCTAATTCTGTTGTACTCATATTTTACAATTTTAAGTTTATTAAATTCTAATTTAAATTATCTTCAGTAAACCAACTACTAATTTTTTCCATAATATTACTACCTGGAGGTTCTGGCTCTGGATCTTCTATTATATCTCCTCCACCTATATATTCATTAGGATTTTCTTCAAAATATTCGAATCCTTTTAAAACAAGTCCAACTCCTGTTGAATACATAGGACTAACAACTAAGTCCTTAGATTTTGCAGCAAGATGTTCATTAGGGTATCCTATTCTAGTTTCTTTTCCTGTAACATAGGCTACCAATTGCTTGAGATTTTTAATTAATGACCCCCCTCCTGTAATAACAATTCCTGTCATCAATTTATCTTCGTATCCAGATGCTTTTATTTCATGATAGACTAAATCAAAAATCTCATTATATCTAGCGCTAATTATTTCAGATAAATTTCTAACAGCAATTTCTTTAGGTGGTCCTCCCCTCAGTCCAGGTATTGAAACCATTACATTTTCTTGGTCATCAGTGTACATTGCTGATCCAAACTTAACCTTTAATAATTCAGCTTGTTTTTCTAAAATTTCTAATCCTGATTTTATGTCCTTAGTAATAACATTGCCTCCAAATGGAATTACGGCTGTATGACGAATAATATTTCCAAGAAATATAGCAACATCTGTTGTTCCACCACCTATATCTACAAGAGCAACTCCTTCTCTCAACTCATCGTCATCAAGAGTTGCAACAGCTGATGCAAATGGCTCAAGAACTAATGTTTTGGGATTTACTCCAGCTCTTCTAACACATTTCATAATATTTTTAACTGCACCTACTTGAGCGGTAATAACATGGAAGTTTGCTTCTAATTTTACACCAGCCATTCCTACTGGATCATCAATACCATCTTCTCCATCAACAGTATATTCTTGAGGAATAACATGTATAACTTCCTCTCCTGGAATTGTAATAAGCTTAAACATGTTTGATTTTAATTTATCTATATCTAACTTATTAATTTCTACGTCTATATCTTCTCGAACAATTTCACCTCTGTGTTGTAAACTTTTAATATGCTGTCCGGCAATTCCAACATGTACATCATTTATCTTAAAATTAGTTTTTTCTTCAGCTTCCATGATCGCTGATTTAATTGAAGAAACAGTCTTATCAATATTTGATACTATTCCTCTATTAACTCCACTTGATATAGCACGACCTGAACCCAAAATTTCTAATTTCCCAAATTCATTTTTTCTTCCAACCATTACCGAAATTTTAGTTGTTCCTATATCAAGACCAACCATAAAAGCATCAAGGGGTAATTTTTCTTTTAATTCTTCCATTTTTTATTTTTTTGTACAAACTATTTGACCATCATATTTTAAATTAATTTCTAAAAATTTATTACCAGTCTCTTTAGAAATAACCGATTTATAGAATGAATGTAACTTTTTAAATTTATTATTTAGATTAGTTACGTTTCCAATATTAATTTTTTCACTTCCAACTCTAGGTATTAGTAAAATATCACCATTTTGATAGTGAATTTGAGTAATAAGCGCCTCTAAAAAGTTTTGTTTATTAATATGATTAATTAATTTATAAATTTCGGGATACTTAGTAGAACTAACGTCTCCAGTAACTACAATTAAATCAGATGTAGAGTTCTTTGACAAATTCATTTTCATTCCATATTCATCTAAGTAACAATTATCTTGTTCAGTCATTATACGAACAATTGCTTTTTTTTGTTGTATATAAATATTCAGTGCTCCATTTGGTGTGGTAAACACCTCAACATTTTTAATTAATGAATGTGATAGTAGAAGCTGCTCTAAATATTCTTTTTGAAAATCCTTATAGACACTACCCTCTAAGTTAAAAGAATTTTGTTCCAAATAGAGAAAAATATCCTTGTTGGTTATATACTGATTACTGTCATTATCAATTACTAAATTTTCTAAGTAAATTTTTTGTTCCCCTTGTATTTTGTTAGTATAAGAAGTCATAGCAATCAACAGAAAAAGAACAGATAACCATTTGAATATTTTAAAATACAATGACATTAGTTTAGTATTTGCTTAATAGGTTTAACTAAATTTGATATGTCGCCAGCACCTAAAGTTAAAAGAACATCTATCTTCTTTTTGGTCAACAACGGTATAAGCTCATTTTTTGAACAAATTTCCTTTTTCTCATTTGTACATAAATTTAAAAGCATTGAAGAATCAATTCCTGAAATTGGATTTTCTCTAGATGGAAAAATATCTAACAACACTAAACAATCTGCTGCTTTCAAGGAGTCAGCAAATTCTATTGCAAAATCCTTTGTTCTACTAAACAAATGCGGCTGAAACACTACCGTTAAATTTTTGGACGGATATAACAACTTTGTTGTATTTATTGTAGCAGTTATCTCATCAGGATGATGAGCATAATCATCAATGTAAATTAAATCTTCTTTATCTATATGCTTATCAAATCGTCTACTTACTCCTTCAAAATTTTCTGAAGCATTGTAGATATCATTGAAAGTAGATCCAAGAAGTAAACTTACTGAAGATGCAGCTAAAAAATTACTTAAGTTATGTCTTCCCGGCATGTTCAAAGAAATATTTTCTAATCTTCTTTTATCTTCCAAAATTTCAGTATGAGTTAAATTTACAAGCATATCATATTTAACATCTCCTTCTACTATCCTATAATTATCAGCATAAACATCTGACTTATTTTCACAAGAGTATGTTAAGTGGCTAACATTTGTCAAAGTAGAAAAATTAACCTTAATCGAATCTTCATATATTAAAAAACCATTTGGTTTTATTTGGGACGCAAATTGTTTAAATGCATCTTGAAAATTCTTAGAATTCTTATACACATCTAAGTGATCTGGATTTACAGATGTAATTATTGCAATATCTGGATTTAACTTTAAAAATGATCTATCATATTCGTCTGCTTCAACTATAATAAAATCTGGATTTTTATTGTATATTAAGTTTGTTTTATAGTTGTTACTTATTCCTCCTAAAAAAGCAGTTACATTAAAGCCACTATATTTTAAAATATGAGTCAAAGCTGTTGCTGTAGTTGTTTTCCCATGAGTTCCTGAAACAGCTATTGTAAACTCATCTTTTGTGATTTCTGCTAATACATCAGACCGTTTAATAACATTAAATTGATTTTTAATAAAAAAACGAAGAAAATTATTTTGTTTTGATACTGCTGGAGTATAAATAATTAAAATAGAATGTTTATCTTTTGGCTTAATATTTTCAGGTAAAAACTCTAAATCATCATCATGGCATAATTTAACTCCCTCATTTTCTAGTTGTTTTGTTAAATCAGACTTACTTTTATCATAACCAAAAACTTTTTTCCCTTTTAAAATAAAATATCTAGCTAATGCACTCATACCAATACCTCCAACTCCAATCATAAACACTATTTTTTTTGACTCTAAACTCATTTTAATAATTCTAATGCAATTTTTGAAATTCGAGTTGTAGAATCTTTTATAGCTAAATCACCTATATTTTTACTTAAAGATTTCTGTAATTTTTTATTTTTCATGAGTTTGATCAGTTCTTCTACAAGTTTACAATTTGCTTCTGAATCTTTTACAATTAGTGCTGCTTTCTTATTAACTAAGGATTGTGCATTTTTATATTGGTGATTTTCAGCTACATTTGGAGAGGGAACTAATATAACTGGCTTTGACACAACACATAATTCAGATATAGATATTGCTCCTGCTCTTGATACAATAATATCTGAAATTGAATATGCACTATGCATATCATTTATGAATTTATACACTCTAACACCATCAAAAAAATTTTGTTCAACTTTTTCAACCGCTAAATCGTAAAATGTTGACCCAGTTTGCCAAACTAAATTCGCACCAAAATTTACTAGCTTTTCCAGATTGTTTTTAATGGCTTTGTTAATTGAAAGTGCTCCTAGGCTACCACCAATAATTAAAATTGTTGGTTTAGATTTATCTAATAAAAAGATATTATTTGCATCTTTAATTAGTTTATAGTTTAGTATAGATTGTCGAATAGGATTTCCTGTAAGCACTATTTTTTTTTCTGAAAAAAATTGCTCCATATTATCATAAGCAACACAAACTTTTTGAACATATTTAGATAAAATCTTATTTGTTATTCCAGGATATGAATTTTGTTCTTGAATTATACAAGGTATTTTTTTTCTAGAAGCAATGTATAGTAATGGTCCGCTTGCATATCCTCCTGTTCCTACAACTAAATCTGGATTAAACTTTTTAATAATACTTAGAGATTTCCACAGACTAAATAATAACTTAATTGGGAAAAGTAGATTCTTTACACTTAACCTCCTTTGAAAACCACTAATCCACAGACCTATAATATTATATCCTTGCTGGGGTATTTTTTCCATTTCCATTCTATCTTGAGCTCCAACAAAAAGTAGATCGATGTTTGAATGTATCTTCTCTAATTCTTTTGCAATTGCAATAGCTGGAAAAATATGCCCTCCAGTTCCTCCACCGCTAATAATAATTTTATATTTTTTCATATTTTCCATGTAATGATTTTCTACTAACACTTAATACAATTCCAATAGCAATAAAAGTAAATACTAAAGAAGTCCCTCCCATACTAATAAGTGGAAGTGTTTGTCCAGTTACTGGCATCAGCCCAATTGAAACTAACATATGAATTAAAGCCTGAAAAACAAGAGAAAAAATCAACCCTACTGATACTAAACTTCCAAACACACTATCAATTTTTAAGGAAATTCTTATTGCTCTAAATAATAAAATTAAATATAATAAAAGTGCAAATACCCCTCCTATCAATCCATATTCTTCAAGTATAATCGCAAAAATAAAATCAGATGCAGGTAATGGCAAAATACTTCTTTGACTACTCTTACCTGGTCCTGAACCATAGATACCTCCATTTTGTATTGCTACTAATGCTTGTTTTTGCTGATGTTTTTTATCTAAAATTGATAAATCATGAGTTGTGTTTGAATAAGTATTAGTTCTACTAACCCATGTTTGAGATCTAGGTATTATTTCATTAATAAATGGGGTTAAAAAAGTAGGCAACACTATCAACAATCCGAAAAATATTGCTGTACTTAAAACTTGTAAGATAAAACGAAATCTAATCTTTGCAATAAACATTAAAATTATTCCATTTAAAAAAACTAAAGCAGATGTAGAAAAATTATTAGGAAGAATCAATGCACATACTAATAATAATGGAAGCAAAATATTCCAAAAAAAATCTTTAAATTTTTTTATTTTGTTTCTATTTAAACTAATCTGTCTCGACAAATAAATTATCACGGCTATTTTAGCAATATCAGAAGGTTGAAACTGTAAACCAGCAATTTCAATCCACCGAGATGCTCCATTAATAGAAACTCCAACTAAAAAGACTAATAATAATAATAATAATTAAGTAAAATAACCAATCTGACCCAACTTAGAAAAATATTTAAATGGAATCAAATGAACAATATACATACAAAATAGTCCAATAAATATTCGAATTAAATGGTTAATTAAATCTGTCCAACCAGCTGCTGAATAAACTACCATTATTGAAAAAAGTGACAATGAAAACACTATAAACCAAATAACTTTATCTCCTTTTAAACTTATATTTTTCCAAATTAGAGACATAAATTATAGTGCTCTAACTGCTTTCTTGAATTGCAAACCTCTGTCCTCAAAGTTTTTAAATAAATCAAAACTAGCGCAAGCAGGTGACAACAAAACTGTTTGATTTTTATTTGCGAGACTAAATGAATGATTAACAGCTTCTATCATAGAATTTGCTTGAACTATCGTGTCAATTTTTCCTCTAAAGGTTTTAATAATATTTTCGTTATTTTCTCCGATACAAACAATTGTTTTAACTTTTTGTAAAACAATTTCTTCAAGCTTAGAATAATCATTTCCTTTATCTACTCCTCCAACAATCCAAACAACATCTTTATTCATACTTTCAAGTGCAAACCATGCTGCATTTACATTTGTCGCTTTTGAATCATTAATAAAATCTATTCCATGAACTGTTAAAACATACTCCAATCTATGTTCTATATTTTTGAAATCTAACATTGATTGTCTAATTACTGAATCATCAACTTCAAAAATTCTAGATGCTACTGCCGCTGCCATAGAATTAAAAATATTATGCTTGCCTTGTAAAGCTAATTCTTGTATTGTCATAGTATTATTTTTTATATTAATTATTAGTTTATTATTATTGAAATAAGCTCCATTTTTTTGTTTAGAAATTAGTGATATTGGAAGCTTTATAGCTTTGGTTGAAATTTTACTAACTAAAGGATCATCTGCATTGTATATAAGATAATCTTCTTTAGTTTGATTTTGAGTTATCCTATATTTTGAATCAATATAAGATTGAAAATTTTTATATCTATCTAAGTGATCTTCAGTTATGTTTAATAAAATCGAAACATCACTTTTAAATGAAGAAATTCCATCTAATTGATAACTACTAAGTTCTAAAACGATATAATCATAATCTTTTTTAGAAATTGCTAGTGACATACTCACACCAATGTTACCTGCTACTAATACATTATATCCATTTTTTTTTAATATATGGCCTAAAAGCAAAGTTGTAGTAGTTTTTCCATTGGTGCCAGTAATTGCTACAATTTTAGCTTTTGTAAATCTAAATGCAAATTCAACTTCAGAAATTATAGGTATTTTTTTTTCCTCTAAATATTTTATGATTTTTTCTTTTGGAGAAATTCCTGGACTTTTAACTACTTCGTTAGCATTTTTAACATTGCATTTAGAATGTTGGAATTCTTCATAATCTATTTTGTTATTATCTAAAATAATTTTATTTCTTTTGCTAATTCTTCTTAAATCTGATACAAAAACATCATACCCCTTTTTCTTAGCTAAAATTGCTGCTCCAATTCCAGAAATTCCTGCTCCCAATACAACGATTTTATTTTTAGTCACTATCTTAATTTTAATGTTACAACTGTTATTACTGCTAAAATTATTCCCACAATCCAAAATCGTGTAACAATTTTACTCTCGTGCATTCCTAATTTCTGATAGTGGTGATGTAGTGGTGCCATTTTAAAAAATCTCTTACCAATTCCGCTTTTTCTTTTGGTATACTTAAAATAACTTACTTGAATTATCACTGATAAATTCTCTATTAAAAAAATTCCACATAGAACAGGAATTAATAATTCTTTTCTTATGAGAATAGCTACAACTCCAATTATTCCTCCTAAAGCCAATGAACCAGTATCACCCATAAAAACCTGAGCAGGGTATGAATTATACCACATGAAGCCTACACATGCGCCAACATAAGCAGACATGTATATCACTAACTCTCCTGAATATGGTATGTACATTATATTTAAATAATCAGCTGCAATTATATTACCTGACACATAAGCAAATAATGCCAATGTGAAACCAATAATTGCGGAAGTTCCTGTTGCAAGTCCATCTAAACCATCAGTCATATTTGCTCCATTACTAACAGCTGTTATAATGATTACTACTATAATAATAAATATTAGACATGAATATATATTAACATCAGATCCAGCCCACGACACTAAAGAAAAGTAATCAAATTCATTATTTTTAAAAAATGGAGTTGTTGTTTTTGAAGATTTTTGGAACATTTTTTGAGAATTTTCTAAATCTATTTTTTCAGTTTGAGGTGAGGACAACATATCTTCATTCACTACAACAATATCATTATGAAAAATCATAACTAGTCCAACTATTATTCCAATACTAACCTGTCCTAAAATCTTAAACTTACCAGCTAAACCCTCTTTGTCTTTTTTAAAAACTTTGATATAATCATCAATTAACCCAATAGTTCCTAGCCAAATTGTAGATAATATCATAATTAATATATATATATTATTAAGCCTTGCAAACAGTAAAGTAGGAATTAAAATTGCAGCTAAAATGATCAATCCCCCCATAGTTGGAGTTCCTTTTTTTTCTTCTTCTCCAGATAATCCTAAAATTCTAACTCTTTCACCAATTTGCTTCCTCTTAATATAATTAATAATCTTTCCTCCAAAGACTAAAGAAACGATTAGTGAAGTTATAACTGCCATAGCAGCTCTAAAAGAAATGTATTTAAATAAACCTGCGCCAGGAAAATCATATATTTCGTTTAAATACTCAAATAAATTATATAGCATATATTTATATTATTTTAAGAGCTTTTTTAAGCTCATTTTTATCATTAAATGGAATTTTATTTCCGTTAATTTCTTGATATGTTTCATGCCCTTTGCCAGCCAAAACAATTATATCTTTTGACTTTGCTAATCTAGCGGCAGTATTTATGGCTTCTTTTCTATCACTTATAATCAGGATTTTTTCTTTTTGTAATGGATCAAGTCCATCAGTCATGTCACTTATTATTGAATCTAAACTTTCTCCTCTTGGGTTGTCACTAGTTAAAATTACTTGATTAGACAAATCACAAGCAACTTCAGTCATTAACAAACGCTTGGATTTATCTCTTTCTCCTCCACATCCAAAAACTACAATCAATTCTTCATTTACATTTCTAATTTTATTTATAGTTTTCAATAAATTCTTTAATGCATCATCAGTGTGAGCATAATCAATAATTCCTGTCACAGAATCTTTACTTCTAACAAGCTGAAATCTTCCCTCTGCGGATTTAAGAAGAGTAAGGTTTTTTAGAATAGTCTCTTTCTTAAAACCATATTCCTGAGCTAAACTAAATACGGCTAGTATATTGTATACATTGAATTCTCCTACTAAATTTATCCAAAATTCAGTTGCATAATTCTTCACTAATGTGCCAGAAAAATGATACTCCAAAATATTAAATGTATGATTTGCAGATGATTTTATTGAATAAGTGATTTTTTTTGATTCACTTGATTCTATCATTTTTAATCCATTCTTATCATCCTTATTTACTATTGATACGGCATTTTTTTTAAGACAATCAAAAAAAGATTTTTTAACATTTATATAATTTGAAAAAGTTCTATGATAATCTAAATGATCTCTTGTAATATTTGTGAATATTCCTGCATTAAAATCCAAATCATAGATTCTATATTGATCTATTGCATGAGAACTAACCTCCATAAAACAATATTTGCAACCTTGTTCAACCATTTGGTTAATCAAAAAATTAATTTGAAGGGGATCAGCAGTAGTATGTGTAGCAGCTATAATTTTATTGTCTATTATGTTACTAATGGTAGATAACATTCCAACTTTTATATCATTTAACACAAAAAATTGGTATAATAAATTTACAATTGTAGTTTTTCCATTTGTTCCAGTAACTCCAACTAAATTAATTTTTTTTGATGGGTTTCCATAAAAGTTTGAAGCAATGGTTGATAAAGTTTTTCTAGAATTTTTTACATAAATATATGTTATATCTGGTTCAATCTCTAGTTTAATATTTTCCGTAACAATTACTGAAGATCCATTTACAATCGCATCGTTTATATATTGATTACCGTCTAACTTATTTCCTGAAATTGCAATAAACATACTATCAGCAACAGCTTGTCTTGAATCAAAAACAACTTTAGAAATAAACAAATCCTGACTACCTATGATTTTAATTATATCAACTCTACTTAATAATTCTTTAGCTAACATTTTATGCCAGAATAATTTTTATTAAACTTCCTTGAACTAACTTTTGTCCAACAGCTATTTTTTTTTCATATTTATCAGTAACTTGAATTACTGATCCAGACCCTTCAACACTTACTCTAAAACCATTATTTTCTAAAATATATATAGCATCTCTTGCACTCATACCTTTAATAAAAGGCATAATGTTATTTTTTAAACTATGATTAATTTTTATATAATCTTTCTCTATGTTTTTTAGACGTGCTTCTGTTAAATCAATTTCTTTTTTAAGTAACTTGAGTTTAGAAATAGATCCAATTTTTATTTCTTGTTGATATTTAATATTTTTTTTGCTTTTGATTGGTTCATGAAGAGACATATCTGTAGCAAATACTTTGTCAGCTAAATCCCTAAAAATTGGGGCAGCTACTTTAGATCCATAAACTTGACCGTTTTTAGGATTATCAACAACAACTATACATGAATATTTCGGCTTATCTGCAGGAAAAAAACCAACAAAAGATGCACGATATTTTTTAATATAATCTTCTTTATTTTTATCAACATAATTTGTTACTGAAGTTCCTGTCTTACCTGCAATTTTATATTGATCAGTGTATATGTTTTTAGCTGTACCATTTTCTACAACTCCTTCTAATAAATTCAAAACCTGAGATATTGAAGTTTTTGAACATATTGATGAACTAAGAATCTTTGGTTTCTTTTTTATAACTGTCTTCCCATCTTTCAATATATCAGTTGAAAAAATTGGAAGCATCATTTTTCCATTATTTGCTACAGCATTATAAAATGTTAAAATATGTAATGGTGTTAGAGACATTTCATATCCAATTGACATCCATGGGAGCGATGTTCCTGACCAAGTTTTTTTATTGTTTGGATCAGGCATTTTTAAATAAGAAGGGTACATCAATTCAATGTCTAAAGGGCTATAAAATCCAAAATCACGTAATTTACTTATAAATTTATTAGGATCATTAAAATATGATTTATAAACTAATTTTGAGATTCCAATATTTGATGAAATTTCAAATGCCTTTTGTATGCTAACTTTGTTATAATTATGAGGAGAATCTTTCATAATAAGGTTTGAATAACGATAAGTCCCCTTTTCTAAATCAACTTGATCGTTTAAATCAATTTTTCTATCATCAATTAAAGCTAGTATTGAGGCAAGCTTAAATGTTGATCCAGGAGCAACATGACTACCAATAGCATAATTATATGATTCTCTAACAATATCATTAGAATCCTTACTTAAATTAACAATAACTTTAACGTTTCCTGTTTTAACTTCCATTAACACAACACATCCCCAATCAGCATTTTCTTTGGCTAATGTATTGGCAAGCAACTCGTGGGCCACGTCCTGCATATCAATATTAATAGTAGTTTGTATATCCTTGCCCGGTTTAGGGTCTAAATTATTAGGATGTTCTTCGGGAATCCAAACACCTCTCTTTAATTTTCTTTTAAATTGTAAGCCTGGTTCTCCTAACAAAATCTGATTATATGCTCTTTCGATACCAACAGTTCCATAATCTTGTAATCGACCAATTGTTCTTTGTGCTAGTTGGCCAAATGGGAGTTCTCTATTAGGTCTAGATTCTGCTATAAGCCCACCCTTATATCTATCTAACTTAAATATTGGTAAGCTTCTTAAATCTCTTAACTGATTATGATCAACTCTGGATTTTAATTTTAAATACTTATTTTTTTTCTTTTTTCCAGTAATTAATTTTTTTTTATAAAAGCTTGCAGTTGTATCTTTAAATATTTGTGATAAACCAACAGAAATCTCATCTATGTAAGTATTTAACAAATCTTCATCAATCACTGTCATATCTATATGAACTTTATAAAGGGGCATAGAAATTGCAAGTATTGATCCATTATCAGATAGAATATTTCCTCTAGGAGCAACAACAAATTCAAACTTCGGTTGACTTGTTGTATTAATTGGTGGTTCGAATTGTTGAATATTAATAATCTTAGCAACAACAGTTGTAGAAATAATAAACGCAAGGAAATAAATTAGAATAATCCTCCAGTCACTAAATTTAATTTTTACCTTATTCATTTACCATAATTTTGGGAGGTGTTTTGGAAGTTCTAAGGCCATATTTTGCGACTATTTTCTCTATTTCGGACCTTTTTTGACTTTTCATTAGACTTGACTTATTTGTAATATAAGTCAAACTTAAGCTTGCAACTTGTTTCTCCAATTGAATAGACTGATTTTGCAATGCTTCATATCTAAACGATGAACTAATACTAAATAAGCCTAAAAACACTATAAGAAGTAAAAAGGGAATATATTTTTGGTAGCTTTTACCAATTATAAACTCTCCTTTAAGAATATTTCCTATATTTTTTTTGGTTGTTTCTTTCATTAAATTTTCTCAGCAATTCTTAATTTAACGCTTCTAGATCTTGGATTTTTCTTAATCTCGTCTTTTTGAGCGACTATTGCTTTTTTATTTATTGCATTAAATGATTTTATTTGATTACCAAAAAAATCCTTTACTATTGTTCCGTCTAAAGTCCCCTTATTGATAAAATTTTTTACAATTCTATCTTCAATAGAATGATATGACAAAACAACAAGTCTTCCTTGGTTTTTTAACATGATTGATGAAGATATCAATAACTCTTTTAAAGCATTTATTTCATCATTAACTTCAATTCTCAAAGATTGAAACACTCGAGCTAAAAATTTATTTTTATTTCTTTCAATATAAAAATCTTTTAAAATTTCACTAAATTGATCTGTATGAGTAATTGTTTGAATATCTCGCTCCTTTACAATTTTTTCTGCAATTTTTCTTGAATTTTTAAAATCTCCATAGCAAAAAAGTAAATTTGCTATTTCATTCTGAGTATATGTATTTAATATTTGTTTAGCATCCAAATCTGAGTCGACATTCATTCGCATATCAATTTTAGAACTATGTCTTGTAGAGAAACCTCTTTTATAATTATCAAACTGATAAGAGGAAACACCTAAGTCAGCTATTATACCATCAATTTTTTCTTCCCCGTTGTAGTTTAAGAAATTTTTTAGATATCTAAAATTTGCATGGATCAATTTTAATCTTTTATCATTAATTTTATTAGCATGAGCGTCTTTATCTTGATCAAACGCATAAACTCTGCCTGTAGATATTTTTTTTAAAATGTATGATGTATGCCCTCCTCCACCAAAAGTAGCATCAACATACACTCCTTCAGGATTAATATTTAATCCTTCAATAGTTTCTTTAAGCAATACTGGACTATGAAACTTCATCTGAACCATTAGTTTGATTTCCCATGACCTCTTCAGCAAGTTTTGCAAAATCTTTTAAAGTATTTGATACGGAGGTTTCATATAAATCTTTGTCCCAAATTTCAATCATATTAACTGATGATGAAAGCACAATACTCTTATTAAGTTGTGCAAATTCAAAAAGATCTTTTGGAACTAAAATTCTTCCTGCGCTATCTAACTCTACCAATTTTAAACCAGCTAAATATGATCTTATAAAATCATTATTTTTTTTAACAAAACGATTCAGTTTATTGATTTGCTCCACCAA
>MDTC01126705.1_pt1 | contig 16306 bp, 17 predicted proteins | sample 811181 | NCBI WGS metagenome assembly MDTC01 (sample SAMN05326644, study PRJNA326480) | marine metagenome | isolation source: seawater | place: Pacific Ocean: North | collected 2011
CGTAACAAAAGCAGTTATTACAGTTCCTGCTTATTTTAATGACTCACAAAGACAAGCAACAAAAGATGCAGGAAAAATTGCTGGTTTGGAAGTTTTGAGAATTATTAACGAACCAACTGCTGCTTCGCTTGCTTATGGACTTGATAAAAAAGGTGGAAAGAAAATTGCAGTATACGATTTAGGTGGTGGTACCTTTGATATCTCAATTTTAGAGATTGGGGATGGAGTATTTGAGGTCAAATCCACCAATGGTGATACTTTTTTAGGTGGAGAAGATTTTGACGATGCGATAGTCGAGTATCTTGCTTCAGAATTCAAAAAAGATAATGGTATAGATTTAAAAACTGACAAGCTTGCATTACAAAGATTAAAAGAGGCAGCTGAAAAAGCTAAGATTGAGCTATCTTCAGCGGCACAAACTGAAATAAATTTACCGTTTATTACTGCTGATAAATCTGGACCAAAACACTTAAACCTAAAATTTACAAGAGCAAAACTAGAGGCTTTGGTTCAAAATTTAGTAGATAGAACACTAGCTCCTTGTAAAACAGCATTAAAAGACTCTGGTTTTTCTGCAGCTGAAATAAATGAGGTTGTATTAGTTGGTGGTATGACAAGAATGCCTAAAATTATTGAAACAGTTAAAAATTTCTTTGGCAAAGAACCAAATAAAAGTGTTAACCCAGATGAAGTGGTTGCAATGGGTGCAGCTATACAAGGTGGTGTGCTTCAAGGAGATGTAAAAGATGTTTTGCTTTTAGATGTAACGCCACTTTCTTTGGGAATAGAAACTTTAGGCGGTGTATCTACCAAATTAATTGAAAAAAATACTACAATTCCGACTAAAAAGAGCCAGGTATTTTCAACAGCTGAAGATAATCAGCCAGCGGTGTCTATAAGAGTGCTTCAAGGTGAAAGAGAGATGGCAGCTGATAACAAAATATTAGGAAATTTTGAATTAGTCGGTATTGCTCCTGCTCCAAGGGGCACTCCGCAAATTGAAGTTACGTTTGATATTGATGCCAATGGAATAGTAAGCGTTTCTGCGAAAGATAAAGGTACTGGAAAAGAGCAAAAAATCCAAATTCAAGCATCAGGTGGTTTATCTGAAGACGAAATACAAAAAATGGTTAAAGATGCAGAGGCAAATAAAGAGGCAGATAAAAAGAAAAGAGATACCGTTGATGCAAGAAACCAAGCTGATAGTTTGGTTTTTTCAACAGAAAAAAGTTTGAAAGAGCACGGAGATAAAGTTACGGCTGAAGATAAAAAAGCAATAGAAAATGGTATTGCTGAACTTAAAAAATCACTAGAAGGGACTGACATTGAAGACATTAAGAAAAAGACACAAAATTTAGTACAAGTTTCAATGAAATTAGGCGAGGCAGTTTATAAAAGCCAACAAAAACCTAATAATGACGATAAAGGCTCGAGTGGACCAAAGGACGCTAAACCTGATGAAAAAGATAATGTTGTAGATGCAGATTTCGAAGACGTAAAAGAGGATAAAGAAAAAAGCGCCTAAGATAACAAATAAGGAGACGTCCTGTGGCTAAAAGAGATTGTTATGATGTCTTAGGTATACCTAAAGGTGCATCAAAAGAAGATATTAAAAAAGCCTATAGAAAATTAGCACTCAAATACCATCCGGATAAAAATAAAGGTGATAAAGCTTCCGAAGATAAATTCAAAGAAGCAAGTGAGGCATATCACATTCTTTCAGATGAAAAGAGAAAAGCTAACTATGATCAATTTGGTCATGCAGCGTTCGAAGGTGGTGGAGGTGGAGGTTTTCAGGGTTTTGGAGGCTTTGAATCTTCGTCGTTTTCAGATATTTTTGAGGATTTCTTTAGTGATTTCGGAGGAGGATCTACAAGAAGAACAAGCAATAGAGGAAATGACTTAAGATATGATGTTAGCATAAGTTTAGAAGATGCTTACAAAGGAACCGAAAAAAATGTTAGATACACTACATACAAATCTTGTAATTTATGCTCTGGAAGCGGAGCAGCAAAAGGGTCAAAACCAATACGATGTGATTATTGTTCTGGGAGAGGTAAAGTAAGAACTAATCAAGGTTTTTTTACAGTACAACAAACATGTCCTCAGTGCAGCGGTTACGGTGAGATGATAGGTACACCTTGTAATAATTGCAACGGTAATGGAAAAGTTCAATCAAAAGAAAACGTTACTGTAAAAATTCCAAAAGGTGTTGACGACGGGACAAGAATAAGACTATCCGGTAAAGGTGAAGCTGGTTTAAAAGGTGGTTCTAATGGAGATTTATATTTGTTTATATCTATTGATAACCATAATATCTTTAAAAGATCTGATGAAAATCTGTACTATGAACTACCAGTTTCTTTTTCTGATGCTGCACTAGGCACTTCCGTTGAAGTTCCTTCAATTGATGGCGGGAAGTCTAAAATTAAAATACCTGCTGGGACGCAATATGGTAAGCAGTTCAGATTAAAAGGTAAAGGTATGCCTATTCTTAGAAGAGCCATTTTTGGTGATTTATATATAAGAATAGTAACTCAAGTACCAAATTCTCTATCAAAAAGACAAAGGGAGATATTAGAGGAATTTAATGAAATTGAATCCAATAAACCAGATCCGGTAATTAAAAGTTTTTTTGAAAAAGCTAAAAAATTTTGGAAAAAATAGTGATTTAAATGGAAACTGATCAAATAATGTCTGCAATTTTTTTAATTGCAGTATTAATTTTAATCCTTCCTGGATTTTTATCCACTAATAGTAAATCGAAGCAATTTTTAAAAAATTTATCTATCTGGACTATAATTGTACTTATTATTATTGTAATCATGTATTTAATTTAATAATGAAAAGAATAAATTTAACAATTTCTGGATGTATGGGCAGAATGGGGAAGCAGCTCATAAAATCTGCCAAAAACAAAAAAATATTCAAAATTGTATCTCTTACTGAAAATAAAGAAATAAGAAAAAAAATTTTGGGTATTAGGCCTCAAAAAAATTCTGCTAATGCTTTTAAAAAAGCAAATATCATAATAGATTTTACTACTCCTAAATGCACTTTACAAATTCTAAAAATTGCGGTGCAACAAAATAAAAGAGTTGTTATTGGAACAACAGGATTTACAAAAAAAGAGGAGAGCATAATAAAAAGATACGCTAAAAAAATTCCAATTTTGAAAGCTGGTAATATGAGTTTGGGAGTTAACCTTTTGATGTATTTAACTGAAATTTCTTCAAAGTCACTTAATAAGAACTTCTTGAGTAAAATTTATGAAGTTCATCATAAACATAAAAAAGACTACCCCTCTGGAACTGCTTTAATGCTTGGTAAAGGAATAGCTACGGGCAGAAACAAAGAATTTTATAGTATTATTGGAAAAAAATATATCAATAAAAAATCTTTTCCTTATGGAAAGAAGCTAAATTTTAACTCTATAAGAAAAGGAAAGGTGATTGGCAAACATGAAGTATCTTTTTCTAGTGGTAAAGAAATAATAACATTAAACCACGAGTCATTCGACAGAGCTCTTTATTCTGAAGGAGCGCTATCTGCTGCAAAGTGGCTATTTAAAAGAAAATCTGGACTCTACTCAATGAGAGATCTTTTAAACTTCTCGTGAACAATAAGAAAAAATCTAGGATCATAATTCGGATTTTAAATAAAATTTATCCTAAAATTCCAATTCCATTAAATTATAAAAATACCTTCACTCTATTAGTATCTGTTTTACTGTCGGCTCAATGTACAGATGTAAATGTGAATAACGTGACTAAAACGATTTATCCTAAGTATTATAAACCTGAACATTTTGTAAAATTGGGCAGAAAAAAGATTGAGAGATTAATTAAAAAAATAGGTATTTTTAGAATAAAAGCAAAAAGTATTTATTACTTATCAAAAACGTTAATTAATAAACATAATGGGAAGGTCCCAAATTCATACGAGGAACTTGAAAATTTACCAGGTGTTGGACATAAGACAGCAAGTGTAGTTATGTCTCAAGGGTTCGGATATCCAGCTTTTCCAGTTGATACTCATATCCATAGATTAGCTCAAAGATGGGGCTTAACAAATGGGAAAAATGTTTTGCAAACCGAAAAAGATTTAAAAGAAATTTTTCCCAAGAAGTTTTGGAACAAGCTTCATTTACAGATTATTTGGTATGGAAGAGAATATTGCAAAGCAAGAGAATGTTATGGAATAGCTTGTAAAATTTGTAAAAGCTGTTATCCAAATAGAAAAAAGGCTATTAAAACTAAAAAAGCTTAATAATTCACAATGAAAATACTAGGTATAGGAAATGCAATTGTCGATGTTCTTTGTAAAGTAGATGATGATTTCCTTAAAAATAATTCTTTAACAAAGAGTACTATGAAGCTTGTAGACGAAAATGAGTTCAAATCATTACTTAAAAATCTCAAAATTGAAGAAACTGTTTCTGGTGGTTCAGTCGCAAATTCAATTGTAGGGCTTTCTCAGTTGGGAGATGATGTAGGTTTTATTGGTAAAATTAGTGATGATATACTTGGGTCAAAATATGAAGATGGGCTCAAAAAAGAGAGAGTAAAATACTTTTACTCAAAAAAAAAGGAGAGCACTCCAACTGGAACATGTTTAATCTTAATTACACCTGACTCTGAAAGAACAATGATTACTTTTTTAGGAACTGCAGGAAAGATTAATGAAAATGATATCGATATTGATGCGGTAAAAAAAAGTGAAATTTTATTTCTAGAGGGTTATTTGTGGGATGAGGGAGAACCTAAGAAAGCTTTTGAAAAAGCAATAAAGTTTTCAAATAAAGTTGCAATGTCGTTATCAGATTTATTTTGCGTACAAAGACATAAAAACAACTTTTTAGAATTAGTAAAAAATAAATTAGATATAACTTTTGCAAATGAGAAAGAAATAATTTCCTTAATCGAAGGTAGAAAAGTTGAAGACATTATTGAGTTTTCAAAAAAGATCAGAAAATTAATCGTTATAACTAGAGGTGAAAAAGGAGCACTAGCAATAAATGGCGATGAGGTAATAGAATGCCCTGCTAAAAAAAATCTTAAGATAGTTGACTTAACAGGTGCAGGTGATTTATTTGCCGGAGGTTTTCTTCATGGTCTGATAAATGGTAAGAATATCAAAGAATGTTTATTCAAAGGTACAGAAATGTCCTCTCAAATAATTCAGGTTATAGGAGCAAGACTAAAATAAATTATTTTTTTTTCTTTTAAAACTTCCCTTTCCCTTTTTAGGTTTGATAACTCTTTTACGATATTTTTTAGTAAATAAATCGATTGCAATTTTATTTCTCTTTTTCAAAATCTATATCCATCCTTTTGATTAATAATAAACTCGTTATCTGAAAATTTTTCTAAGATTTTTTTTCTTAGTCTATAAATATGAGTTTCGACAGTATGGGTGTCGGCGTTTGATGAATAACGCCAAACCAAAGATAAAAATTTTTTTTTTGAGACAGCTTTTTGTGACTTCAGAAGAATTTCTAAAAGTTGAATTTCTTTTTCCGTCAGCATTATAAATAAACCGTTTTTAGATAATTTTTTTTCATTTTTATCTAATAGATAATTTTTTATATTTATTGAGGAATTTTTATTAAAGCTTTTCTTAGCAACAGATCTCTCAACTATATTATTTATTTCTTTAATTGTGGTCGGTAATTTTAAAACATCTTCAAATATTTTATCTTTTTTATTTTTACTTGTTGCTAATATTTTAATACAACTTAGGTTATCAAAATTTATTTTATTTTTAGCGTCTTTACTGCTCTGTTCATGAAAAATTAAAACATCTGCATGTTTTAATGATTTATCATATAAATCTCCAGAAGTTTCGGATATATTAAAATTCAGATGATGCTTAAGCTCGACGAGCGTCATAAAAAAACTTGATGAACCGTGAACTGAAATATTTAACTTGTGCATATAATAATTAAAAATAAACACTTAATTTACGGCAATTATAAGATACGATGTGCTATTGGCAAAAAAGGGATTGGGAAAAAGAAAAAGGAGGGTGATTTTATAACTCCATCAGGAAATTATAGAATCAAAAAAGTTTTCTTTAGAAAAGATAGAGTTAAAAATCTCAAAACGAAAATTAAAAAATTAAAAATCAATAAGAAAATGGGTTGGTGTGATGATCCACGTTCAAATAATTATAATAAACTTATAAAGTATCCTTTTGAATATAGCTCAGAAAAGCTTTATCGAAGAGATAATATTTACGATATTATAGTCGTTCTCAACTATAATATTAATCCGATCATAAAAAATAGAGGCAGTGCTATATTTATACATATTACAAAAAAAAATTATAAAAAGACAAAAGGGTGTGTTGCGATAAAAAAAAGAGATATGAAAAAACTATTAAAAATGATTTCTATGAAAACAAAGATTACGATTATTTAATTGCGATCCCCAAATATTGAACTACCTATTCTTACAAAAGTTGAATTATACTTGACAGCATCAATGTAGTCTGCAGACATGCCCATGCTAAGCTCGTTTAGACTAAGAGATTTATTAAGTTCATTTAGAGTTTGAAAATATTTTTTCGTATTTCCATCATTTGGTGGGATAATCATTAACCCAAGAATTTTTAATTTTTTTTCTTCTTTACAATAATTATAAAATTGTTCTACTTCATTTGTTGGTATGCCTGATTTTTGTAATTCATTTCCCAAATTAACTTGGATAAAATAACTAATAGATTTATTGGTATTAAGTTGTATCTTTGATAAAATATCTGCTAACTTTTGACTATCCAAAGAATGAACATAATCAAAAATCTCTAACGCTTTTTTTACTTTATTTGTTTGCAGTTTACCAACCATATGTAGTTTTAAATTTTTATTAATTTTTTTTATTACCTGCCATTTACTTATAGCCTCCTGAACTTTATTTTCCCCAAAGTGGTGGTGCCCATAATCAACCAATGGTTTAATATGATCTAGCTGAAAAGTTTTACTTACTGCAACAATATTGACCGGCTTTGCCGGTTCCAGTGAAATGATTTTAGATTTTATTTTGTTGAATCTTTCAACTATAGTGTTCATATGATTGCCTTTAAAAAACAATATTTTTTCATAATCGAGAGTACCAAAGATATTAACTTAAGAAATATAAAAAAATACAATAAATTTGTTATTGTTTACAGAAACAATAAAAGCCCTGAACAAATAGAAGTTTTAAAAAGATTTAGAAACCATTGCAGGTTAAAACTTATAAAATTTTTTGTTGCAAATGATAAGTCTCTAGCTATTAATCTTAAAGCAGACGGGTTGTATATATCGGCATTCAATAATTCTTTAAGATTGCTATCATTACAAAGAGACAATTTTACAATAATTGGATCCGCGCATAACTTAAAAGAGATTTATTTTAAAAATAAACAAAGATGTAATACTATTTTTTTTTCTAAACTATATCCTGTTGATTATGATAAGAACGCAAAGACTTTAGGGCTGATAAAGTTCAATAATTTTTTACAATTATCAAAAAATATTATTCCACTTGGTGGTATTAAAATTAAAAATCTAAATAGTATAAAAAATATTAGTTGTCATGGATTTGCTCTATTCTCAGAAATAAAAAAAAAGCCGGCTAATATTATTAACCGGCTTTTTTAAATTTTCTAAAGATTTCTTAAATTAGAAAGAAATTGCTAAAGAAACTACAGTTTGGCTTTCTGCTCTACCTGCTGTGTAGTCTGAATTGTCTACTTCAGCTTGAGCTATACCAAGAGTAGCACCACCTGTTGTGTAAGCTACTTGGATAGATTTTTGTTCCATTGTAGTTGTTGTTTTTGTACCAGCAGTTGCTGCTACTGCAACACCTGTTCTTACATTCTTCGCTGACTCGTCAACGTTGTAAGATACTGATACTGCATCATTTACATCAAACTGAATTCCGTACATTTTGTTTTCGTAGTACGTAATTTCGCCTGATGCTACAGCTGGTTGGTATCCACCTTCTGTATAACCAACAGAAACTTGACCCATTGTGTATTTAGCACCTAAGTTTGCAGATACACCTTCTTCAACAGATATTGCTACACCTGTTTCATTTGATGTGTGCGCTACATCACCTGCGATAGATAAACCATCGATTGGTGACAGTGTAACTGATGCTTGAGTTAAATTTCTACCAGTTGCGTGAGAAGCTGGAGTTGAACCGTTATCTTCTTTAGCTGATAATTGAGTTGTGTCGTTCATATCTGGAACATAACCAACTTTTAAACCGATACCAAATGGAAGCATATCTGATGGTAAGTGGTATTGAATGTTTGAATAATCACTAACATCATAACCCATTTTAAATGCGCCTGCTGTTCCACTTGCTGGAGATACGTAATCAAAACCAGTTCCTAAAGCACCAACACCGTGTGCTAATTCTTGAGATAAACCACCTTCTGTTACGTATAATCCGATAGTACCCATGTCTGTACCAATTTCTAATCTTGTGTCATCGTTAGCTGCTGATGCACCATCTAATTGAACTTGGTAGTTCCATGTCATACCGTTGTCTAGTTCTCCGCTTGCAGAGAAGTCTAGTTCATTAGAGATACCTAAGTTCTTGCCTGATCCTGCAGAATCACCACCAATTGTGTATGTTGCTGTAGCACCACCAGTTACTGTTAACTCACCTGCGTAAGATGGAGCAATAACTAATGCAGAAAATAGAATACCTACTAATAGTTTAGATATTTTTTTCATATTTATCCTTTGTTAAGTTTTAATTGTTTAAAACAATTGCTTGAAAAATATAAAATAATTGATATTTTTCACTAAAAAACCAGTTATATAGGCCCTTTTTTGGTTAATTGTTGCAAAAATATCACTATTTTTCTTGTTTTAATAGCAAAATGGGGAATTTACCAATATAACGGTATTATACCTTAAAAATTTACACCATGCATAATTTTAAAAAATTTTCATTTTTTTTTAAATCAATTTCTCAATTTTCTTTCTTATTATTTTTTTCATTTTTTTTAATAACGTCCGCTTGCAACAAAAAAAATAGTGAATTAGATCCTAATAGACCTTTAAATGCTGAAGAGAAAAGAAAGAAAAATATTAAAGAGGGAAGAGGTGCTTCCTTAGGAGACCTTATAGGAAATAGGGGCAAAACTAATTATGAATTTAGTTCTTCAAATCCTATGTGGAGAGCTTCCTTGGAAACACTTGATTTTTTACCTCTTACCACAGTAGATTATTCTGGAGGCGTTATAATTACTGACTGGTATTCAGAAAACAACAATCGAGAATCGATAAAAATAACATTAAGATTCTTGTCAAACGATATAAGAAGTGATGGGATTAAGATTATCGTTCACAAGAAAATTTGTAATAACAACTTAGATTGTACTACTTCTCTAATGAAGAGTAATTCCATTGAGAATGAACTTCGATCTACTATTCTTAAAAAAGCCGCCTTATTCGAGAGAGCAGATAAAAAGAAAAAATAATTTCAATGGAAAGATACAATTTTCAGGTAGTTGAAAAAAAGTGGCAAAAATCTTTTTCAAAAAACAATCTATATAATAAAAAAGGTAAAAAATTCTACTGTTTAGAAATGTTTCCTTATCCCTCAGGGAAAATACATATGGGACATGTTAGAAATTATACCATAGGTGATGTAATAGCCAGATACAAATATTTAAAAGGATTTAATGTTTTGCATCCGATGGGATGGGACGCATTTGGATTGCCAGCAGAAAACGCCTCAAAACAAAATAATCTTCACCCAAAAGTATGGACTGAAAAAAATATAAATATAATGAAAGAACAACTCAAACTTTTAGGTCTATCGATTGACTGGGAGATGGAAATTTCTACATGCAATAAAGATTATTATAAGCATCAGCAAGAAATATTTATAGATTTTTATAAAGCTGGTTTAGTTTCTCGTAAAGAAACGTATGTTAATTGGGACCCAGTTGAAAAAACGGTTTTAGCTAACGAACAAGTTATAAATGGAAGAGGATGGAGATCTAGCGCTATTGTTGAGAGAAAAAAGTTATCGCAATGGTTTTTCAATATCACAAAATTTTCTGAGAGTCTTTTGTCAGATTTAGATAATTTAAGTGGATGGCCTGAAAAAGTAAAACTTATGCAAAAAAATTGGATTGGTAAATCATTTGGATGTGAAATTGATTTTCAAATTTACAGTAAAAAAAGTGAAAAAGTTAAAGTATTTACAACTAGACCAGATACAATATTTGGTGCTAGTTTTATTGCCTTATCAGTTGATCATAAACTAAGCAGTAATTTTAAAAATTCAAAGGAGTTCCAAAAATTTAAGTCGGAATGTAATAAAACTGGAACAACTGAAGAGGCTTTAGCTAACGCAGATAAATTGGGATTTAATTCAGGATTATTTGTAAAGCACCCATTTATAATTGATAAAAAAATTCCAATTTATTTTGCTAATTTTGTTTTAATGGATTACGGAACTGGTGCTATTTTTGGTTGCCCGGCTCATGACCAGCGAGATTTTGATTTTGCTAAAAAATATAATTTAGAGATACTTAAAGTGGTTTCTGATGGAAATGATGATGCAACTTTATTAGAAGCCTATATTGAAAATGGAAAAATAATTAATTCAGATTTTTTAAATGGTTTAGATATTCTAGAAGCAAAAAATAAAATAATTGATCAAATTGAAAAGCAAAAACTGGGTAAAAGAAAAACATTGTATAGATTAAAAGATTGGGGAGTTTCAAGACAACGTTATTGGGGTTGCCCTATTCCAATGATTTATCTTGAAGACGGCAGTGTTGTTCCAGTAGATAAAAGCGAGCTACCAGTTGAACTTCCAGATGACATTGATTTGAGTGTAAATGGAAATCCTTTAGACAGTCATCCTAAATGGAAGTATACTGTCCAAAAATCTACGGGCAAAAAAGCAATTAGAGAAACTGATACTCTTGATACTTTTGTTGACTCATCATGGTATTTCTTAAGATTTTGCTCTCCAAAATATATAAAGTCTCCTTTCGACAAAGAAAAAATAAAATATTGGATGCCAGTAGACCAATATATAGGAGGTGTTGAGCACGCAATATTGCATTTGCTTTACTCAAGATTTTTCACAAAAGGTTTAGACGTATGCAATCAAGGCCTTAATTTATCAGAACCTTTTAAAAATTTATTCACACAAGGTATGGTTTGCCACGAATCTTATAAAGATGGAGATGGTAATTGGCTTTATCCAAATGAAGTTGAAAAAGTTAACTCTCAAATTGTTAAAAAAATCGATAAATCAAAAGTAACTGTAGGTCCGCCTGAGTCAATGTCTAAATCAAAAAAAAATACAATTGATCCTGAAACAATGATTAATAATTATGGCGCAGACGCTGTAAGATGGTTCATTTTATCAGATAGCCCTCCAGAAAAAGATGTCCAATGGTCAGATACTGGAGTCGCTTCAGCAAATAAATTTTTGCAAAGAATTTGGAATTTAAATCTTATTATCGCTTCAAGAGTTGAAATTAAAAATATAGAAATTTCTTTGGAAAAAAAATTTGAAATAGAGATTAATAGTTTCGTTCAAAAAATTGATAGCTCAATTAAAGAATTTAGATTCAATGTTTCAATTGCAAATTTTTACGAAGTGTACAAAATTTTTAATAAATATGTTGAATTGCAAATAGGCAACAAGACTTTGACAGAGGGTCTTATTAAAATATTAAAAATGATGATACCTTTTACACCACATATAGCACACGAGTGCCTAGAAAAACACAACTGCGAAAATAAAAATAATTGGCCTGAAATTGATTTGGCAAATTTAACCAAAGAAATTAAAATAGCAGTTCAAATAAATGGCAAAACAAGAGATATAATAACAGTCAAAAAAAATCTTGGAGAAAGTGAAATTGTTAAATTTGTGCAAGAAAAATCTAAAGCTAAAAAATACTTAGAAAATAAAACAATTTTCAAAACAATTTTTGTAAAAAATAAGATTATAAACTACATTACAAAATAAATATGAAAAAATTATTGGTTTTAAATTTAATATTGCTAATTTTTACTAGCAGCTGCGGTTTCAAAGTTGTAAATAAATCGCAATTAGGTAATTATGAAATAGCCGAAATAATCACCTCGGGTGAAAAAAGAGTAAATTATATAATTAAAAATAAATTACTTTTAAAATCAGAACCCGGTGAAAAAAAACTTATAAGACTGAATATTAATTCAAAAATAAAAAAATCAATTGAAGAAAAAAATATTAAAAATGAGATTACAAAATATAAAATTGCACTCACAGTTCTTGTTGAAATCACAGAAATAAATAATAATAATAATAAAGAATTTACGATAAGTCAGATGGGTTATTATGATGTAGCAAATCAGCACTCTCTGACTTTAAATAATGAAAAAAAATTAATTAGGTTATTGTCTGATAAAATAGGCGATGAAATTCTAGACGAACTTATTTTTAAAATGAATGTTAATTAAAAGTTATTTAATAGAGGAAGATATAAAAAGACTTGATAAAAATCTAATTCTATTTTTCGGGGAAAATTTAGGTTTAAAAATTGATTTTAAAAAGAGCTTTAAAAATAATTACCCAGATTGTGAGTTCTTGAATTTTAATCAAGAACAAATTTTAAAAGATACAAATCTTTTCTACAATGAAATTAATAATATTTCATTGTTTAACAAAGAAAAAATAATTTTTGTTGAACAAGCAAACGATAAGATAATCGATTTAATAGAAGAAATTTTGACGAGAAATTATAAAATTAAAATAGTTCTATTTGCTGAATTATTAGAAAAAAAATCAAAACTAAGAAATATGTTTGAAAAATCAAAAGAGTGTGCAGCTATAGCTTGTTATGCTGATAATGAAATTACAATGCGTAACTTAATTTTCAAGAAACTGAAAGGGTTTGAAGGCTTATCTCAATATAATACTAATTTGATATTAGAAAATATTAACTTTGATAGATCTAAACTAAATAATGAAATTGATAAAATTGTATCTTGTTTTGAAGATAAAAAAGTTAATACTGAAAAATTAGAAAAACTTTTAAATATAAGAGAGAATGATAATTTTAATATATTAAGAGATATGGCTTTTAATGGAAACAAAAATCAAACGAACAAACTCTTAAGCGACACTGTAATAGAAAATGAAAAAAATATTTTTTATTTAAATGTGATAAATCTCAGGTTAAATAAACTTAACGAAATCAGAAAATTAAGTAAAAATAATAACCTTCAAGTTGCAATTAATGCTATTAAACCTCCAATATTTTGGAAAGATAAAGATAATTTTTTAAAACAAGCGAAAATTTGGGATGATAAGAAAATAAACGAAATTTTAGATAAAACCTACAATTTAGAAATAGATTTCAAATCAAATTCTTCACTGAACAAAAATATATTAATTAAAGAATTAATCGTAGATATTTGTAAAATAGCTAATTCTTAGTAAGTAAATCTGATACTAATTCAAACTGATCAAGATCCTTGTATTCAATTACAATTTTTCCTGAGTTATTTTTTTTATTTACAATGTTTACTTTTAGGCCAAGAATTTTTTCAATTTTTTCTTGCACTTTAATTGTATTAGCATCAATAAATTTGTCTCTATTATTATTTTTTTTTTGTCTTGTTAAATATTCAACTTTTCTAGCACTGTAATTTTTTGCTACTATTTCCTCTGCGATAGACGAGGCATTTGAGATGCCAATTAAAGGTCTTGCTTGACCAGATGTAAGAGTTCCTTCTTCTAGCATGCTAATTACATCACTAGGCAATGTTAATAATCTTAAGGTATTACTAATATGACTTCTGCTCTTAGACATTAATTTAGAGATACTTTCATGATCATATTTAAATTCCTCGTTTAACCTTTTATAACCTTTGGCTTCTTCAATTGGACTCAGATCATCTCTTTGAATATTTTCAACTATTGCAACTTCTAAAGACTCGACATCACTTAAATCTAAAATCGTTACTGGTATCTCATGTAAACCAGCGCGTTGGGCGGCAAGCCATCTTCTTTCGCCCGCAATTATTTCAAATTTTCTAGCATCTGACTTACTTGGTCTAACAGCTATTGGTTGTATAATACCATTTTTTCTTATTGATTTAGCTAATTCCTCTAGTTTTTCTTCACTGAAACTCTGTCTAGGCTGATAGGGATTTCTGCTTAAATCACTTATTGATATTAAATTTGACTGCTTAAACTCTTTAGGTTTCTCAACCGATTTTTGATCACCAAATAATGCTGATAATCCTCTACCTAACCCCTTTTTTTTTCCAGAACTCATGCTGCACTTTCTATATGAGCATTTTTAATAAACTCCTCAGCAAGTTTGAAGTATGATTTACTTCCTACACAATTTTTATCATAGATAACACAAGGCATCCCATGAGATGGAGCTTCTGATAATCTCACATTTCTTTGAATAACAGTTTGGTAAACTTTTTCTTTAAAATAATTTCTTGCTTCTTTATCGACCTGAGAAGACAATTTATTTCTTTTATCAAACATCGTTAATAATATTCCTCTAATCGTTAATGATGGATTTAGATTTTCTTTAATTCTATCTATTGTTCTTACAAGTTGGGTTATTCCTTCTAAGGCAAAGAATTCAGTTTGCAGTGGTACTAACAACTCATCTGATGCCACTAAAGCCATTATTGTTAAAAGACTTAAGGATGGAGGACAATCTATAAATATATTATCATAATTATCAAGTAAGCCGTTCTTCTCAGCAGATAGAATTTCTTTTAATACAAATGCCCTGTTCGAGTCATTAGCTGTTTCAACTTCAAGTCCTGACAAATTTACGTGAGAACCAATTAAATCTAAATTTTGAATTTCGGTTTTTTGGATAGTTTCTTTGATATTAATTTTCTTTATTAAAAGATTATAAATATTTTTTTGTTCATCAGTGTTACTCTTTCCAAATCCTGTTGTTGCATTACCCTGTGGATCTAAATCTATAACTAAATTATTTTGACCCAATATGGACAGTGAAGCTGCTAAATTTATTACTGTCGTTGTTTTGCCTACTCCGCCCTTCTGGTTAATCACTGCTAATGTTATTGGTTTTTTCATTTTAAATCAATTTGCATCAAAATTATCTTTGATCTGTCGTTTGTCATACTATTGACTAGTTTATAAGAATATTTTTTGGTTTTTAAAGTTTTATTTATCTCTTCCTGTGCATTTTGACCCTTTAAAATCATCAGTTTATGTGGTCTTTTAGCGATTTCACGTGAAACTTGTATTACGCGCTCAAACTTTTTAAAAGCTCTGCAAACTACTATATCGGCATCTAATACTTCATCTCTAACATCACCATAAACTTCAGCTCTTAAGTCTAATTCTTTAATAACTTTACTTAAAAACTGTTTTTTAACTGGTGATTTTTCATATAATTTCACGTGAAAATCCTTGTTTTTATTAAATATTTCTATAACTAATCCTGGAAAACCTGCCCCAGATCCCAAGTCTGCTAAAGAAGCTAATTTAAAATCGATAAATTTAACTAATTGTGCAGAGTCTAAAATGTGCCTGTCCCAAATTGAAGATTCAGTGCTTTTTGCTATCAAATTATAATTTTTATTTTCTTTTAATACTAATTCGACGAATTTTTTTAGTTTTTCAATAGACCTTTCATTAAAATTAAGGTCTTTTTTTAAAATACTTATAACTTCTAACTGCTGCATTAAGCAGTAGCTTTATACCTAAGTTTTTTAATGTGTGAAAGTAGAATAATTATAGCTGCAGGAGTTACGCCATCTATACGGATAGCTTGACCTAATGTTTTAGGCTTCACCTGAAGCAGCTTGCTCTTAATCTCATTAGATAGACCGCTCAATTTTTCATAATCTATACCCTCAGGTATGATAACGGACTCGTCTTTCTTAAAAGACTTTATATCTCTATCTTGTCTTTCCAAGTAACCCATGTAATGGGTATCTATTACAACTTGGTTTTCTATATGTCTTGGAAAACTAGGAATATCAGGAAAAACTTGCCTTATTTTTGCTATATTTACTTTTCGTTGACCCATGATCTCTAAGCAAGATCTTTTTACTCCATCCATAGCAATTTTAATATCGTGTTTCCTTGCTTGATTAGGTGATAAATAATTATTTTTTAGAATTAAATTAAGAGCCAAAATATTTTTTTTCTTTTCATTGAATATTTTCTTTCTTTCAGACTTCACTAAATTTAAATTTATTCCAAGATCAGTTAGTCTTTGATCAGCATTATCGGCTCTTAAAGTTAGTCTATATTCAGCTCTAGATGTAAACATTCTATAA
>MDTC01239262.1_pt1 | contig 16306 bp, 11 predicted proteins | sample 811181 | NCBI WGS metagenome assembly MDTC01 (sample SAMN05326644, study PRJNA326480) | marine metagenome | isolation source: seawater | place: Pacific Ocean: North | collected 2011
AGTGTTTGAAGCGCAGATCGAACAACAAGGCTCGGCCATTCGGATTCACAATATCTATGCCCAAAACCCGGCCGGGCTTACCGGTGAATTTACCGTACGACCCAACCACGACCTCGAAGGCAAGCTCAGAATCGGTCTAGCAGAGTCAGTGCTCAACGATATTTCTGGAGGACGGCCTAGTTTCTTCGAAATAGGAGACGATGCGTCTCCCTATGGCTGGGCTGAATTCAATGTAAGCGGCAAACTTGCCGATCCTATTGATGACCTCCGAAGGAAGTTTGAGATGATCTTACAAGGCGACTACGACCCTCGCGAACATCGCCCAATGTCAACCTTCCGCAGGCCTTTACCTTTGTCCCAAGGACCAAACGACATATACTTGGGCCGTCTGAAGCAGTTGTTTGACCGCCTCACAAACTGACTGAATTGTCTAGCTTGTGCATTTCATGAGACTCACTTTGACACTTACCTTATCGCTACTCTTCGTGTTTTTCGCCGCCAACCTACATGGTGACGAAGCAGCTAAGACAACCCCCAAAGAAGGGACTCTGGACGTCTTGCTGATCGATGGTCAGAACAATCACGATTGGAAACGCACCTCAGTGGAGTTGCTCGATGCTCTCAACGACGCAGGCATCTTCAAGGTGACTGTGTCCACAAGCCCTGCGAAAGATGTGTGGAACGAATGGACCATCGATTTCACGAGCTATGACGTAGTACTAAACAACTACTTTGGCGATCCATGGCCTAAATCCATCAGCCAAGGTCTACTCAAATTCGCGGCCGATGGCGGTGGCTTGGTCAACGTGCATGCCGCGAACAATGCCTTTCCTAACTGGCCAGAATTCAATCAAATCACTGGCCTCCTCTGGCGCCCTGCTGTTGCCGGTGAGCGCCTCTACTTTGACGACTCTGGCAAGCTGGTGCGAGTGCCTCGCGGCCAGGGCCAAGGAGCCGGCCATGGTAAGAAGCACCCCTTCGTGGTCAAGGTCCGTCAACCGAACCATCCTATCATGAATGGCATCCCAGGCGAGTGGTTACATGCCTTTGACGAACTCTACCATGGTCAACGTGGACCAGCGAAAAACATGACCATTCTCAGCAGCGCTTATGCCGATCCTAAAACTGGCGGGTCTGGCAAACACGAGCCAATGACTTGGGTCATCCCTTATGGCAAAGGCCAGGTAGTAACCACAGTGCTAGGACATTTATGGAAGGGTCAGAAAGAACTCGATGGCCTGCGTTGCGTCGGATTTCGTACCGTCTTGGCACGCGCCCTCGAATTTGCTGCAGGAAAACCTGTCACTTTCCCAGTACCGAAGAACTTCCCCAGCAAAGACAAAGCTTCAATCGCTTCAGAGTGAGATTCACTACAGGCCTTCGGCAACCTTTAGCGCCTTGGTCACCACCTCGATGGTATCATCAATATCGCCGATCGAATGCGCCACAGATATAAAACCTGTCTCGTATGGTGATGGCGCAAAGTAGACGCCATCTTCCAAAGTGGCATGGAATAAGCGTTTGAACTTTTCCGCATCGCTCTTCTTCGCAGAATCCAAATCAGTAACAGGCTCTTCAGTGAAGAACAGACAGAACATACTGCCCACACGGTGGAAGGTGTAGTCCTTGCCAATGGCCTTCAAAGCCTCACGGACCCCATCTTCGAGGCGTTGACCTGAGGCTTCCAAACGATCAAAGCAATGATTTGCCTCCAGTTCCTTGAGCTGGGTGAGTCCTGCTGCCAATGCCAAAGGATTGCCTGACAACGTTCCCGCCTGATACACCGGACCGTCAGGCGCAAGTTGATCCATGATCTCGGCTTTGCCACCAAAGGCGCCCACCGGTAGGCCACCACCGATCACTTTTCCCAACGCTGTCATGTCTGGAGTCACGCCATAACGTTCTTGTACGCCTCCCTTAGCCAATCGGAACCCCGTCATGACTTCATCAAAAATGAGGACAATGCCATACTCCTCAGTGATTTTGCGTAAGAATGTCAGGAACTCGTTTTCAGGAAAAAACAAACCGGCATTGGCCGGAATCGGTTCCAGAATAATCGCAGCGATAGTCTCCCCTTGTTCCTTAATTACCTGCTCCACAGCTTCCTGATCATTGAACGGCAAGATAATGGTGTGTTGCGCGAACGCGCTCGGGACACCAGCACTGTCTGGTCGGCCATGAGTCAATGCGCCACTGCCTGCTGCTACTAACAATGAATCGACGTGACCGTGATAACAGCCCTCAAATTTAATGACATTGTCACGACCAGTATAACCGCGGGCCACACGTACCGCAGACATAGTGGCTTCCGTGCCACTGTTCACCATGCGCACCTTTTCTACGGAAGGCACCCAATCACAGATCAAGCGCGCCATCTCGACCTCGTAAGGATTGGGAATGCCGAAGCTCACTCCATCCTTGGCCGCATTGTGCACGGCATGAATCACAGACTCTGGCGCATGCCCCAGAATCGCAGGGCCCCAGGTACCGACATAATCGATCAAGGTTGTGTCATCCACCGTCTCGATCCGAGCACCTTTGGCACGTCGAACGAAGAAAGGATTGCCAGCAACGTTGCGAAAAGCACGCACAGGGGAGTTTACACCTCCCGGTATGTGCTGTTTGGCGGCTTTAAAGAGCTTTTCTGAAAGAGTCATCTGTGTTTAGGTGATGATTGGATTGTTGGGAAAGAACCGAATACCACCGCCTGAGGCCTGTCCAAGTCAAACCTTTCCCGTCACCTCAACAGAGCTAATTTTACAGCTATGACCAGAACTTTGACCACTCTCTTGGCAATCACTTGCGCCAGCAGTGTTTCCTTTGGCAAAGAATCCAAACTCACCCGAGAAGTCGGCGCACTCTATTTGGAAGACTTTCTGGACAAGCCATTGACGCTAAAGGTGCGCAAAGCCGCCAAGACCTACTCGTCACTGAAAGGCGAATTCTACTTGGGAACCCTGCGACCAGATCAAGAGGTCACCGTGCTGGCCATTAGTGACCGTGCTTACAGAGTGCGAGGCAAAGCTCAGCAAGGAGACGTAGCGGGTTGGGCTGGCATGAGTTTCTTCACTAAGCTCGAACCCGAGTTCATCGCCAATCTAGAACTGGCCGCCAAGCGTCATAAACAAGTCAAAGAGCTCATTGCCAACAAGCAAGTCGCACTCGGCATGACTGCGGATGAAGTCTCCACCGCGCTAGGCAAACCCACCAAACGTGCCAGCAAAGTCGATGAGAATGGCAAGATCGATACCTTGGAGTATATCACCTACGATCGCGTGCCACAGACTCGCTATGTGCGTGGCCTGTATGGACAACCCATTCGACAAACCTACTACGTGAAAGTCGAAATTGGCAGAATCACTGTCGAGCTAACATCTGGCATCGTTGCTAGTGTCACCGAAAGCGAAAACAACGGCCGTGGCAACAAGGGTGCCATTAAGATCATTCCTGCGCCCGTGTTCTTGTTCTAATCGAACCGACGTTCACGATAGCGAACTACGCGCTTTGACCAGGATTTCACATTGTTGGTGACTTTCATTTCATTTAAATACACTTGTACAAAGCGCAAGCGTTCTTGCTCTGTACACCGCTCCTTCGCAACGATGTCTAGCGTGGCCAAGTCTTTGATCCGACCATGCCTTTGACGTGGAGCCAGACCGCTAGTGTAGCCATTCGGACAATCAATCCACCAAACGTTTGTGTCACCATCTACCAGTAGATTACGCCACTTCAAATCCTGGTGAAAGAACCGCGCCGCATGCAACTTACGCGTCTGAGTGGCCAACTCATCAATGACCTTCTGGCGCAGCACTGGATCCAAAGGTAGATCCAGTCCCGCCCAATAGTCGCGCAGTGCTAGCGACTCTGGCACAGCTTGGGTAATGAGAAAACTCAGCTCACTGGCCAATCCAGCTAAACTCCGGCGCGCACCCCAAGCCACCACCTTTGGCGTGCGAATTCCCAACTGTCCAAAATTTTCCAAATTGCGAGCTTCAACTCTACCCAGCGATTGCCTTGCGAAGCCATCAAACAGGTGCCGTCGCCGTGCGTATGCCTTGAAATAAACTTCCAAAGGTTTGCCTTCGGCATCCCTAAGCGTGCAGGCACTGACCAAACTCCGCTTGCGATGTTTACGAACATCCAGCCGGGCCAACTGCGCCATGGCTTCGATACTACGCCGTCCATCCCTGGGAAACCAACCGTCAAACTCGGGGGCCACTTGAATCACATCAGCCATGGTCTTTCTGCTCTTGAATTACCCAGAGTACCTTCAACACCTCGAACATAGCTCTAACATGATGCACTCGAAAGATCGAGGCCCCACGCAACAATCCACTCACCAAACACGCCACTGTACCCGCATCACGGTCATTCGGATGATCTAAATCGAGCACCTCACCAATCACGGTCTTACGCGAAATAGGCAGCAACACGGGACTATCATAGCGTCCTACCAGACGTTCCAGGTCGCGAAATAGACTCAAGTTGTCATCACGCTGTTTAGCGAAATCAATACCCGGGTCCAGTATTAGTTGTGATGGCAAAAGCCCAAAAGCTTGCGCCTTCGCAACCCGATCATCAAAAAATGCTAGAACTGATTCCCACATGTCCTCATAGGCTTGTTGAAAGTGCGCCTGCTTGGGTAAACCAACTGTATGCATCACCAGCAAGGCCAATTGATGTTCCACACACAACTCCGCGTTACGTGACTCCGTCATTCCACCAATGTCATTGAGAATATCCACCCCATTCGGCAAGATTTCTGCCACAACGTCACACCGCCAGGTATTGACCGAAATCAATGGCGGCCAGACCTGCGTTGCATCACGTGGCCCAAGAGAACGGACCATATCAGGCCAAGCTTGAAGAAAGGGGCACAATCTAGCAATTTCATCTTCGACGCTGATCGCCTTTCGGTTGGTACGCGCACTTTCAGCACCAATGTCGATGATGTCAGCACCATCAGACGCCTGCTGAGACGCGTATTTCAAAGCATCTTCTATATGCAAAGTACCATCATCGCAGAAGGAATCGTCGTTGATATTCACAATCCCCATCAGCAAAGGCCGACGTGGGAAAGTGATGCAATGATCTCGAGCCTTGAGAGTCAAAGCCATGATTCAGAGGTCGACCAGCGTTCGCTCCCGCTGGTGAAAGTGTGCGGTTTGTGTATAACCAGCTACGGTTGCCTCAGTAACTGCCCGACCAAAGTACCCGGCAACTTCCTCTGTGGCATGTGCATCCGAGCTGATCACCAACGGAACACGCGCAGTGTGCGCCAATTTGAGGAACTCCGGCGTTGGATAAACTTCGGCAATGGGTTTGCGAATTCCTGCAGTATTAATCTCAAAGGCGTTGCCCACTTGAGCCATCGCCGTAATGGCAGGCTCGTAGTAGTTTGCGAGATCACCTTCGGGAATCATGCCAAACTTCTTCGGCAAATCGGGATGCCCCATGATGTCGAACAATCCGGTATGAATCGCCTCGGTATAACGTTGCCAATAGCTCTCCCACACCCGCTCAGCCGACAGGTTTCGTAGTTGACTGATATGCTCAGGATGATCGACTACCAATGAATCCGTTAGGTAATGGACACTACCAATAAGGTAATCCCAGGAAGCCATGCTAGCCAGCTCTTCAATCCAAGCCTCGTGCCCAGGCAAAAAGTCAACCTCTAAACCAAGCCGCACCGTTACCCCCATATCCAGACCAAATACCCTGGCCTCTTCCACCATCTCAAAATAGCGTGGTAGATCATCAATACTCATACGCCAGTCATCGAATTCTGACCTCATGGGGCTGTGACAGGAAAAGCCCATTTCAGTCAAGCCAGATCGCTGCGCCTGCTGCACATACTCACAGGGCGTGCCGCTGGCGTGATGACACAACACAGTGTGTGTATGATAGTCAGCCAGATTCCATGTCATGCTAGCAAGCAGCATGGCAAGAGTTACCAAACCTACCAAGGAAAAATCCCCTCTTAAGTGCAGCATTTCCTTGTATCGTTTGCAATTCTCGCCAACGATCTCCAAAGCGGGGGGCCTGCCGCCCCTCCCCTGTCCCGACCTGAAGTTCTCCATGACCGAAACGCCTTTCCACGCGGAAAACGCCTTCACCGCACCACTCATTGCCAAGCTCAAGAAGCATCCCAAGCGGATTGTGTTCCCCGAGCCAGACGACCGGCGTGTCCTTTTGGTCGCCCAAGAGCTGGCAAGCCGTGAAATCAGTGCGCCCATCCTGCTCGGCAAGCGCGATCATCTTCAGAAGCGAGCCAAAAAAGAAGGCATCTCGCTCGACATGGTCGGCATCATCGATCCCGAAACCAGTGTTGAGTTGCCACGTTTCGCAGGGTGGTTCGAGAAGATGGAACGTTACCGTAAGATGAAGGTCACTCATCCCGAAGAGGTGATGAAGCGACCCGATTACTTTGGCGCCATGATGGTGCAGTACGGGGCCGCCGATGGCATCGTTGGCGGCAACTGCGTCTACCCCGAAGCGTTCTTCCGACCACTGTTTCACATGATCAGGCCGCAATCGCATTGCTCTTCTGTGGCAAGTTGCATGGCAGTGGTGGATGAGAACAACCCAGTGCTCGGAGGGGCCGGCATCTTGTTCCTAGCTGATTGTGCCATCATTCCTGAGCCTAACGTTGAGCAACTAGCAATGATTGCTGTAGAGTCTGGTCGCCTAGCAACCACACTGTTAGATCGACAGGCACGCGTGGCCATGCTTAGTTATTCAACACGGGGCAGCGCCAAGACAGCACACTCAGAGAAGGTTGTCGCAGCAGTCGCAGCCGCACGCAAACGCGCCAGGGATGAAGCCGTCGATATCGAAATCGATGGCGAATTCCAAGTCGACGTCGCATTGAATGCCACTTCCGCAGAGCGCAAGGGCGTGCATAGCTTGGTGGCAGGCAAAGCCGATGTCTTGGTATTCCCAGATCTCAACAGTGCCAACATCGCTTCCAAGCTTTTGGTGATGGGCGCCAATCCGCAAGCTTACGGCCAACTTTTGCTTGGGCTAGCGCGTCCAGCCGCTCAAGTCTCGCGTGTGGCGACACCGGAAACCATCTTTGGCACCTCCGTCGCCGTCGGCGTGGAGGCCATCAAGTATCGCGAGCTGATCGCGGACGAACATCAATCCTAACGCTCATCCGAGCGCTTGGGGATCGCCATTTGACGATGCCCCAACCATCGTTGTGAACAGTCTGCGTCGGTTCGTTTCCTACTATCCACTGCTCGCGAAGTACAAAGTCGCCTTCTTCGGCGCCGTGTTCTTTGCCATTCTCTACGGAGCAGCGAGCGGCCTCGGATTTCCATTAGTCATCAAACAGAACATTCCGATCATCTTCGGTCAGAACAATACGGCACAATTGGAAGAGTTCCGACAAGTTCTTCAAGTCATAGAAGCATCGCCCAATGCTGCTCACTACGAAGCGCTGATTGCGGAAGGTGTTAATCCGAACAAAGCACGCAGAGACGAAATCCTTGAACGCCTCCAAACTACTCTCAGTGTCAACGAGGACGTCGCGAAGAGCATGCTTGAGCAGAAGTTCAGCAGTTTGGTGCCTCGCGTTGATGACCGCAGACAAGTCTTGATCAAGACAGTCCTGCTACTGCCGCTAGCTATTTTAGTGCGTTCCATCGCCGGTTTCCTCAACGTCTACTTGATTGCCTATTGCGGCGTAAAGGTGCTCGAACAAGTACGCGCCAAGCTATTCGCTAAAGTGCAGGAACTGCATATCGGCTACTTTCAACAAACCAACAAAGGCGACCTGATCAGTCGGTTGATGGTCGACTGCAACTTGGTTAAACGCTGCATCGTGGATGTCTCAAACAGCTTAGTGAAAGAGCCTTTCACTTTTCTATTTGCAGTCTCAGCTCTGGTGTACCTTTCAGTCTTACATAAGCAGAACCTTTTCCTCCTCTGTTGCCTGGCGGCAGTGCCAATCTGCATCCTACCAATTCGTGCCGTTGGCAAACGATTGCAACGCCGGGCTGCTCAGATGCAGCAGCAAGCAGGCGACGTCACAGAGGTTGCCTCCGAGAATTTGAGTGCCATTCGCGAAGTGCGCGCCTTCTCACTCGAAGATTCAGAAAAGAGCAAATTCGCCAGCTCCGTGTCCAAATTTCTTTCCTACCAACTGAAGGTAGTGAAATATGATAAGAGTTTGTCGCCCATCATCGAGTTCATAACGGGTATGGTGATCACGTTAGCGATTTACTTTGCGGCCCGTCAGCAACTCGATCTGCGCGTGGAGGAAGTGGTTGCTTTATTCGTCGCTTTGCACATGTGCTACGAGCCGATCAAACGTATTGGAGCTATCAACAACCAACTGAAGAAGGGCGTTGCCTCCTTAGATCGCATCGAAGAAGTGCTGAAAGCTCGGATCGAAGTCACCGAGAAGTCCCATGCCCAGCCCATCGCCAAACCCGTGCGCGGTCATATCTCCTTTGAGAACGTGCATTTTCACTATCAAAGTGACTTTGACAAACCTGTCCTACACAGCGTGACCACTGCGCTAGAATCCGGTAAGACTTACGCCCTCATTGGGAAAAGCGGTGCAGGAAAATCGACCTTCATCAATCTGGTGATGCGCTTCTACGATCCCGTCTCTGGGCGCATCTTGCTAGATGGCCAAGACTTGTGTGATCTCAAACTAACGGATTTACGCAACCAAATCGCCTTGGTGCCCCAGGACCCAATTCTATTCAACGACACTATCCTAGAAAATATTCGCCTTAGTCGACCAGAAGCTACTAACGCCGAAATTGAAGAGGCTGCTCGCCAGGCCAACGCTTACGAATTTATTGCCGCAACAGACCACGGATTTGAAACTGTTGTCGGTGATCGGGGCACACGTCTCTCGGGAGGAGAAAAGCAGCGCGTGGCTATTGCCCGCGCCTTCTTGCGTGACAGTCCAATCCTCATTCTCGATGAAGCCACCTCCGCCCTGGATTCCGACAGTGAAAGCACAGTGCAAGCTGAACTCGACGTTCTAATGAAAGGCAAAACCGTTTTGATGATCGCTCACCGCTTCGCGACTCTCAAGTTAGCTCACGAAATCCTGGTCTTTAATGACGGTGAAATCGTGGGTCGTGGCCCTCATGCCAAGCTCATTGAGACCAACGCCATTTATCAAAACCTTTACCAGAAGCAAGAACTCGTTTAACCCTCTCTCATCGTGAGCAGCAACAACGCAGCCTTCTTCGAACGCGCCTACACAAGCAAAGGTCCAAAAGTGATCTATGGCTTTTCTCGTCCAGTCTATCATAATCTCATGGGCCTGCTGCATGGTCGCCAGTTCGATAAGATGGGCTTTGGCGGCATGATCCGACATACCGAAGCGGGCATGCTCTTCAAATGGGCTAGCAAGGTGCCCACCGATGGCACCATCGTTGAAATTGGTTGTTATGGCGGCCTTTCCACCAGCTACTTGGTGCGCGGCTCCCAAGCCGCCAAGGCAAAGATTTTCTCTATCGACCCTTTTAACTCAGATTTGGAGAAGCAAGCCGACCTCACAGACGACTGCGTTTCATTGAATAACAAACCCACCAAAGAGATAGTCATCGAGCGCATGAACCACTTGGGCGCAGCAGACCGCGTGCAACTGATTGAGGGTTATTCACAAGAAGCAGTGAAAGACTGGGATCGTCCCATCGATTTTTTATGGATCGATGGAAACCACGACCAAGCCTATCAAGACTTCATCGATTGGACACCTTACCTCAACAAGGGTGGCCGAGTAGGCATTCACGATTCACACCCACGATTTGGCTACCCAAAGGTCGCTGAGGATGCCAAGAGAGCCTTGATTGACGATGCTCGATGGACCGATCTTGAACATGTCAAAAGCATCATTTGTGCGGTAAAGCGCTAAGCTTGACCTTACGGCACGCGTATTGCCAATACTGTCAGGCTCTTGTCAACCTTCAGGCCTTTCGAGGAAGCGCTGGGGCGACAGAGATCTTCAATACCAGAATAAACTTCGGTCATGGTGCCCTTCTGATAGCGTTCTAACTTTGACACCACGAGGGCATTGGCACCCAACTTCGAAGCTTCAGATTTGGCATCACTCAAAGCACCCTCCCACTGGCCACGCCGTGACCATGACAACAAGCGATCATGATCCACCTTGATGGCACCGACTTCTTCGTATATCGCTGGCATCGTCGCCAGCACCACCACGGAATCGTCGGTATGATGACGATAGGGTGTGGGGCCATACGCAAAATCTGGCTTGTAACCGTCACCCTGACATCCTCCAAACAAAGCCAACGAACTAATTGAAAGAACAAAGCGAGCGAAACGAGTCATGCTACAAGGTCAGTAGGGCAAGACTCAAGGTCAAGCAGCATCTAACTTTCTTTCTCTAGTCATTACGGAATTGGTTGATGAATAGAAACATCAACGGCACATAGCCTAGCAACTGCCCTGTCACCATTCCAATGGCTGATGAGAAGCTCGGTGACACTGCTGCTGCCGTCATCATCGACAAACCCACCACCAAAGCACTCCCTATAACAAACACACCAAGTGGCGATACCATTTGCCGCCTACTTAATGGGCAATGCTTCTGGATCACTCGGAAATAATGGTGAACGAAGAAGCTGAACAACATGATGGCGAAGAACCCGCCATCATTGGACACTAGAAAATCGTATACGCCATGGACGACCACCACGAGGATGAACGTGCCCAGGAAACGCTCCCATTCTGAGAGCGGCGTGTAGAGTAGTCGACAGAAAGCAAAGCCAAGCGTGCCAGTCAAAGAGATATGGAAGAAATTGGCTGTCAAGAATCGGGCGAACACAGCGCTACCCGATTCTCCAAAGTAGCCAAGATTCTCTTGAACCGCAAAGCCCAAGCCCACACAGGAAGCTCCGACCATCACTGCCTTAGGATCGCGCAAACGGTAGAGCCACGGCGTCATCACTGCAAACAAGGCAAGCTTGACCGACTCTTCTCGCACCCCCACACCACAGACCCAAACTATGAAATCGTTAGGCTCTGTACCATCGAACTTAAATCCCAACACGTCTTCTTGCCACACTACGGCAAACAACGTGAAAGTTGTACTAACCACTCCCAAAAGCACTCCCACCAAGCCGGCATAGACCGGCGCAGAATGCCATCGTCCGACCTGACACAGTTTTACGATCATAATAAACCACAACGCAGCTACTAATAGAGTCAATGGCCAGACTAATCCTGGCACTCGGCCGTAGTCATGAAGAAACACCCCTCTGATGATCAGGATCGGATCTTTCAAATGCACACCAAACCGTAAAATGCTTTGGTGGTCACCAAGTTTATAACGCGAGTCTTGAGTGAGTTCCACCAAGCGATCACGATCCTTGGATTTTAAGAGCAAGGACACTACTTTGCTGCGTGCATAGCTCCCATCCGGCAAAGTGGCTTCGGCATCATAATGGGCCACCGCTCCTTCAAGGTCGCCTTGCCACCAAGCCAGGTCGCCGAGAAATTCATTAGCGAACCTCACCGCAGGACGGAGTACCGCCATTGTCCGCAGATACGTTAGGCTTTCAGAATCCTCGTCATCATGGACGCTAACCCTCACAAAAGCCTTGAATAAGGCATTGGTTGTTGGATCGACAATTGCCTCATCGATGACCTGATCGAGCGCATCAGCATTACCGCTTACGGAGCTAGTAAATGCCGGATACAACGAAGCCCGGAGCCTACGTGCAAACTCGGCCGGGGCCACCGCTTTTTCATCTTGGGCCTTGGCACTTGCCTCGGCCATTGCTGTGGCATCGGACTCAAGATAGATTTTTGGGGCAGATGCTCTACTGATGATATAGGCAAACGCTACCGACGCGCACACAATGAAGACGCTGAGTCGCGCCAAGTGGTGTTTATCACGACTGAGTTGATGGATGCGATGGCGGCTAGTCTGTTTCACCTCGATTAGCATGGTAGCCAGGGCCGATGGCCACGCGAGCGCGAAATGCTAGAACTCCGAAGCGCTGCGAGTCCATAGAGATTCCACCCTAAGCAAACGCCCCTCTTGAGGTTTCAGTTCAAGCTGAATCGCCGCACTGGTCTTGCCAGCGGTCGCCATCACTTCTGAATCCGCCACCGCTGTCCAAACCAGCGCACCAGAGACGACCTCGCCCAAAACAATCTGATAGAGTTGCCCTGGGATAGATGACCAGCAAAGTCGAAATGCCCCGCCGATCGCATCCTGGTCAACCCCTTCTACAGAGAAACGTGAAGTTGCATCGTCAGGATCCGTTCCCGCTAGAAACTCCTCCAGGGCATCACTACCATCGCCATCACGATCTTCGGCGGCATCCGAGGCCAACGAGGCATCATACCCATTGATAGATTCCCAAGCATCCGCTAGCCCATCACCGTCGTCATCACTCAGCGCAGTAACGGCCAATGTCATTCTTGTGGTGCCTAGTACATTCCCAGCTAGGACCGTGAGCACTGATATACCCGGCTCACCAATCTGGCCACTCACAGTTGCCGTCGATGCCTCTAAGAGCAGGCCATCTAGTAAACCTTCGGTAGTCAAAGTCGACACCCGATTGTCGGTTGGAATCCGGTAATGCCACGGCTGACCAACCACGGCTCGCAGGCGGATAGCTTCCGGCAGCTGCGGCAAGCCCACCGGTAGCACCGTCCGCTCTAGGGAAGTTGTATCCAAAATTCCAAGAGTATCCGAGGCATTGAAACGGTACCCTTCTCCAAAGCCTGTAACCGTCATGCTGCCATGCCAGGTACCAGCTACAAAAGCTTCGCTTATCGTCGGAGAAATCGTGACATCACGACGCGATTGATACTCGCTCGGAGATTGAAAGCCTCCATCCACGAATGCCCAATCCGACGCCGAGTTAGTATCAATACTAGACACTCGAAAGAGCTGGCTATTCTCGGGCCGCACGTAGGGCACGCTAACACCACGCCAATAATCGCCAGTCACCACTTGCCCAAGGTCATCACGAATCACTAAGCTCTGTAGATCCTCTAACGAATAACCCCAACTCACGAAGTCGACCGCTTCGTTGCGCTCATTAGCAATCAGCGCCCAGCCACGACGTCCGCCTACACGATCACGTGCTGACCAATTCAGACCAAATCTCAGTGCATTCTCATTCAAGGTGCGGCTGGAGAAAGTGTCTGGAAATGGCCAGACTCGGCCACCCACACCATCAACGCCGTGAATGGCTTGAATGTCAGCATCGGTAGCGGCATTGAGAAACAGTCTCCACCCAGTGGTGTTCGCTTCGCCTGCGGGAACTGCGATAGCCAAACGATCATCATCATCACAGATCTCTGTAATCAACAACTCAGGAACAGCTAAACTAGGAGCTGATGCTTGAAGATTCAGTGAGCCCTCGTAATCCGTTACCAATCGCCCAGCATCGTCCAGGATGCGTAAATTGACCGGAAATGCAGTTTCTTGAACAATCTCATCGGGCAGGTCGTGCCAAACAACGGTCGTGGCTGGACCAGAGGCATTCACGACCACCGTGAGCTCTCTCGTATCCTCGCCAGTACTGTTGGCAGCAGTGAGCAATACCACGTATGTACCAGCCGCCGTCACCATACCACTAATCTCGCCTGTCGCAGGATCGAGCATCAATCCGGTAGGCAGACCGGTCGCCGTGAAATTGTCAGGCTGGTTCGTCGCCTGAACCTGAAAGGCAAACGGATCATTCAAAATTGTGGTAGCCTGACGCTCCGAGTAAATCACTGGAGCGTCCGGCTCGGCAGGTGAACCACCCCTGGCATCACTTGCGCGCCAAGCTTCGGGTTCATTCCAAACCGCTCTAGCGCCCTCCGGATTACGAATCACCAAAGAATGGCCATCCGTTTCTGTCAATGGATACCACACATTATCATAAGTGAATCTCTGAATCACTGGCGCAGAGCGAAGACGCAGCTCCTCCCCAGTATTATTGAGACGACCCTCGAACTCCCCTAGCGCGAGCGGCCCATTGCCATAGCGCGCCCGAAATGCTGCTTCATCAGCAACAATCACACCTCGCTCGCCTGGAGCCAAGGTCAGTTCTGGGAATGTGAAGGTGATGCCTCGGTCAAAGCGAGCACCGGCCAATTCCAAGGGTTCATCTCCCGTGTTCATCAATTCCAACCATTCTTCTTGGTCATTGCTAGGGTGAAAAAAAATTTCAGTAATTCTCAAATAATTTAATAGCTGAGCATCTTCTGGCATCATTTCATTCACATCCCCAGGGGATGGGGGTGTTAGTATTTGCCAAGCATTACTGCCGTCAGGCACACGCCCTTGAGAAGCCAAATCGCTCTGCGCTTGCCAGATGACCCGATCCAACACTTCTCCCTGAGTATCCTGTAATTCCAAGCTACCAAAGCTAGCATTGAGTCTAATATCCCTTCGCTCCTCCAAATCTTGCGCCGCAAGGAAATGCAAAGGATCCATCGCGACCTCATCGCTGGTGCTAATCAACTGAAACCCTGACAACGCCACCGGCCATGGCTCCCTATTGATCAACTCAACAAAATCTTCATTCACCGCCGTGCCGGAGTTCGCATACCATTCATTGATTCGGGTCCTAACGCCAAGACTCTGCGTCACCCGCTGATTCGACTCGCCTGGTGTCAGTATGCCCAAAGCCCAAAGGTTCGGATTAGCAGATGTTCTGCTAAGCGAGTGGCCCGTCAACTGCTGCCCAAAGCGAACTGAATCGATCACTTCGTCATGTGTGTCGAACAAATGCAGCTCATCCCCACCCTTGCTCAATCCAAAGCCATCTCCAAGAGAAATGGTCGTCAAGGCGCCTGGCTCAAGCATCGTTCCATTAGGCACCAATATGAACCGGCTCGCATCAGGATCATCGGTCAGGCGATAGCCAGTGAGATCAATGCACTCATCACTGACATTCTTCAGCTCCACCCAATCCATCTCCTCAGCCGCCGCCACTTCATGAACAATGACTGGTGGTCCCGATGGATCCACCTGCCAACGAGCAACCTCAATGGCCGCAGATTCACGCCCACCCACATCGGTAATCATCACTTGCAGCCTGTACTCACCAGCAGCGAGATTGCTCAGGTCAATGGCCCCATTAAGAGAATCCACCCAAGCTTCTTCATTCAACCGGAAACGCGCCGACTCCATGCCCGGGCTACTAATTGTAGCCTTCAATTCAGTCTTCGGCGTCACTGCAAACGGATGCCCTCGCAAACCAACGCTTCCAGTAGGACCAAGGTCCTGCCCATGCGTTCCCGCATCAACCCTGACCAAGCTATCAATGTGTTCCACACTCAGGTTGTGTGTCTGATCGAGTTCTGAATCGATCTCGGTCTGCGCAAAGACATTGTTGGCCACGTGAATATTCAGGCCATCTTGAGGATTGACGAGTACCCCAGCTTGCTGGGCAGCGTTGTGTTCAAATCGAATTGTCGACCCGCCACGTACTGCTAAAATCAAGTCTGTACCTTCAAATCGATTGCGTGAAATCACGGCTTCTGAATCGGTCAAAGACAGTGCCGTGCTCGTGAACTCAAACTGGTTGCCATCAATGAAAACTCGACCTGGGATGCTAAGCGCTGCGCCGATAGTCGCTGGAAAGTGATTGCTGCGAACCTCGATGATTCGATCCTGCGCCGGCTGGTCTACTTGAATGAACGTTAAGGCTTCAAACTCAGCGCCAAAAATGTTGCCTTCGATCACGATAGGAAAGCCTGCTAGCCACTCACCTTGACTGACAAACTGCGGTTTGCCCGTGAAGTCTGGTAAGACGCTATCAATCAACTCGATGGCAGACCGCTCTAGGTGAAGGCTCGCACCCTTCACTTGCCGAAAATCCAAAGACTCTAAATGCACAAAGGCATCTACCAAGCTGATGGCTATGGCATCCCCAGCGGTGCCAACAATCTGCGTATGCTCTAAACGACTGGTAGTAGATGATTCAAAGCGCACTCCGCGCCAAGACTCCGCATCTGCCGCAAAACGAATGTGATCGTGCTTCCTACCTTCTGCTATCAAGGTGCCAATTACTTGTAGATGAGCACCCGCGCTAAAGTTCAAGGTCGTTCCAGACTCTATGGTCAACGTACGGCCAGCAGGAATAATCCATTCGCCCTCGACCCGATACGGTCCTTCCTCTGCGGTGAGAATGCGATCCTCAATCACAGTACCGCGCAAGATCTCGCTTGGGGTATCACGCAACCGCCGAATCTCAAGCTGGGTTTTGCTCACCACATGGCCTTCTCCACCCAAACCTTGAATAGCAATGGTATTGATGTCAGGGCGCAACGGCAAATTGGAGATAGCCCAGCGACCACGGCC
>MDTC01058185.1_pt1 | contig 16301 bp, 17 predicted proteins | sample 811181 | NCBI WGS metagenome assembly MDTC01 (sample SAMN05326644, study PRJNA326480) | marine metagenome | isolation source: seawater | place: Pacific Ocean: North | collected 2011
CATATAATATATTTTTTTTTTTTAAGTATTTTTACTATAGGATTTAGGTATTTTAAATCTTCGTAAGAGGATGCAATTCGCACCATTAGAATTTTACTATCTTTTTTTTTAGTAAACATCTTTTTTAATTTAAATAAGTCACTCTTTGATTTAAAATCAGATAAATCAATCATGACACATAGATTTACATTTTTAGGAATTGGAATTTTATTAAGAAAATTGTCATCTGATCTAACAAAAGCACCATACGTTTTATTTAAGATATCTTTTCTAAATCCAATTTCTACCCAATCAACGTTGAGATTACTCATTAATTTAAGATAATCTTTAACGAAACTTTTTGAAAAGTTCCATTTATTGTAGTAGCCACCGTCTCTTATTGTGCAGTCTAAAATTCTTGATTTATGCTCCATAAAAGCTATTTATTTAAGTTGCTATGCATAATTATGTTATAACAATTCCTTGTAGATTAAATTCCAAAAGATTTCCAGAAAAATTAATACAAAAATTTAAAGGTAAAGAAATTTTTGTTCATACTTATGAAAGATGTGCAAAAGTCTGCCCAAAAAAAAATATATTTGTTTTAACTGATAGTGATAAAATTATGAATACTTGCAAAAAATACAATATCAATTTTATTCCAACAAAAAAAAATATTTTAACCGGATCTGATAGGATTGCTTCAATTAGGCAAATACTTAAATCAAAAGTATATATAAATGTACAAGGCGATGAACCTATAATTAATCCAAAAGATATTTTAAAAATAATAAATATAATCAAAAAAAATAATAAAATAGTCCTTAATGGCTACACACAAATTACCTCTAAAGAGGCAAAGATTAAAAGTCTACCAAAAGTGATTTTTGATAAAAATGAAAATTTAATTTATATGTCAAGAAATGCCATACCGGCAGACTATACAAAAAAAAAGAATAATAAATTTTTTAAACAAGTGTGCATATATGCATATCCAAGAGATATTTTGAAATATTTTAACAATAAAAAAACATTTTTAGAAAATTTAGAAGATATTGAAATTTTACGACTTGTTGAAAATTCAATTAATGTGAAAATGATAAGACTCTCCTCAACAAGCTTTTCAATAGACTTATTAAGTGATTTAAAAAAATTGAAAAGAATAAAAGGTTAGAATTGATTGGAAATTTTTATTTTAATTTAAAAGAAAAACTTCATAAATATTTAGGAATTCCTAAATATATTAAATTTTCAGATTTAGAAATTAAAATTACTCCAGATCATTTATTAAAATATTTTAAAAAAAAATATCCAACTTATAATGAATTTCTTCCAATAATTTCAAAACATTTGGATAAAAATACAATTTTTATAGATGTTGGTGCAAATTGTGGTGACACATTATTTAGTATTTTTGAAAAAAATAAATATTTATATTTTTATTGTTTTGAAGCAGATAAAGAATTTTTTAAATATTTAAAGTTTAACAAAAAAAAAATTAGTAAAAACTATAGAGTTAATAAGATTAAATTATTTAATGAATTGATTGGTAGTGAAATTAAGGAAGCAAATTTAAGTGGGGGTCATGGCACAAAAAAGATAGATAGAAATTTTAATAAAAATCTTCCATTTATGAAAAGTAAAAAATTGGACTCTTTTTTTCGAAAAGAAAAAAAAAAAATTTCATTTTTAAAATCAGATGTGGATGGATTTGACTATGATATTTTAAACTCATCATTAATAGTAATTAAAAAACATCGACCAATCATTTTTTTCGAATGTGAATGCAGTGATAATGATAATTTAATGAAATACTTTAAAATTATTATGAAATTGAAAAAATTTAAATATCATAATTTTGTTTTATTTAATAATTATGGTAAATTTACAATTTCAACAAGCAATATTGGTGTTGTGAAAAAAAGAATTAAAGATCAATTACTTAATAAAAAAAGAAAATTATTTTTCGATATTTTGATGTATACACAAAAAGATAAACAAACGATTATTAATGCTATTAAAGAATTTAAAAAGATTGATTAAATATGAAATTGTCCACAAGCATCCTTGAGTATTATGAAAAAAAAAAAATAAAATATTTATAGTAGCAGAAGCTGGCAATAATCATGAAGGCAGTTTTTTAGTTGCTAAAAAGTTAGTTGATGCAGCAAGCAAAGCTGGTGCAGATGCTATTAAATTCCAAACAATCGATGTAAAAAAATTTATTTCCAAAACAAACAAAATAAGATTCGAATTACTAAAGAAATTTTCACTTACATTAAATGAATTTAAAAAATTATCCTTATATTGTAAAAAAAAAAAAATAATCTTTTTTTCATCTGTTTTTGATTTAGATTCTGTTAATTATTTAAATAAAATTCAAAATTACTTTAAAATTTCTTCAGGTGATAATAATTTTTATGATTTGATAAAAAAAGTTGCCAAATTAAATAAAGAGTTAATAATATCGACTGGAGCTGCAGATTTAGATCAAATTGTAAAAATTTATAATATTGTTAAGAATATTAGAAAAAGAAAAAAACTTCGGCTTAGCTTTTTACACTGCGTGTCTTCTTATCCTGCTGAACTGGATCAAATTAATTTATTAAGTATAATTGCATTAAAAAATAAATTCCCAGATGTAAACATAGGTTTTTCAGATCATACTAGCGAAATTAATACCTCTGTACATGCAGTTTTAGTTGGTGCAAAAATAATCGAAAAACACTTTACGTTAGATAATAATTTTTCAAGTTTTAGAGATCATAAAATTGCACTAAATCCAAAAAACTTTAAAGAAATGGTCAATAGAATTAATGAAGCTACCATCACAATGGGTAAAGAAGAAAAAGTTGTTCAAAAAAGTGAAAAAAAAATCCTAATTACAATGCGGCGGTCTGCTCATATTAAAAATGCAATTGTTAAAGGAGCAAAATTAAATAAAACCAATATAATTTTTCTAAGACCTGGCAATGGAATAACCAATGAAAATATTAGAATGTATTATGGGAAGAAAGTTAATAAAAATATTAATGCTGGAAAAATGTTAAATAAAAAAAATTTTTATTAATATAAAATATATTTTTTTTAGATATTTTGATGTATACAAAAAGATAAAACATAGTCAATAAAGCCATTAAAGAGTTTACTTTATATGAATGATCAATTTGAAAAATCTAACTACAAAAGAAAGATTAAAGACACTGTTTCAATCTATCTAGAAAAAATCAGCTCTCCAAATATTCTAGAATTTGGAGTTAGAAAGGGTATTTCGACAAGTATTTTTTTAGACTTATGTAAAAATAATAAAGGAAAACTCTTTTCAGTAGATATTGTTGATTATTCAAAACTATTTGAAGATGAAAATTGGATATTTATTAACTCAAGAGATGACAATATTGAATATATAGAAAAATTTATTCCAAATCATTTAGATATACTTCATATAGACAGTTTGCATGAGGCAAATCATGTAGCAAAAATAATAAATTTATATTACCCAAAAATTAAACCTGGTGGCTTTATTCTAGTTGATGATATTAGTTGTTTGCCATATCTAAAAAATAAAAAAAAAAATAGCTTTGGTAACGAGTTAGCAAATCAAGAAACTTTTGAAATAATTCAGGAAATTTATTCTTCTAACATTGAAAATTTTGATTTAAATTTCTCATTTGTTGATAGTGGATTGGCGATAATTAAGAAATTAAATACAAACCCACTCGCTAAAACAAAAAAAATTAGCTTTCGCAAATATTCATTAACTAATTTATTTAGAAAATTTTATAAATTTTTAAAAAGTTAAATATTCTCAAATAATTTTGAATATTCATGAATGTTTTTTGAAACAGTAAATCTTTTAAGAGACCTTTTTCCTAATAAAGTTTTTTTCTTAAACAGATTCTTGTTTTTTAAAAAATTTTCAATTTTAATTGATAGATCATTAGGATTGTTTGTCTCAAATAATTGTCCAAATTTTCCTTGTTTTAAAATTTCGCTATTACCACCGGGGCAATCTGCGGCAATTACAGGGACCTCATAATTTAATGCCTCTATTAATGCGTTAGAGAACCCCTCAAAATAAGATGTATTTAAAAAAAGGTCAGCATTCTGATAGTATTTTTTTAGATTATTTTTATGACCTAATAATACTAATCTATTACTATTAAAGTTATAACTTAAAAGCTCTTTTTTTTGAAAAAAAGAACCCCTACCTATTATTGTTAAAATTATTTTATAATTTAGATAACTAATAGCTTCGAGGGCAGTTTTAATTCCTTTTTCATTATCAAGTCTTCCAACCATAAGAATATTAATTTTTTTTCTTAAATTATTCTTATTTTTTTTTTTGGGGTAGAAATTTTCAAGAGATGGTGGATAGATAACCATTGAATTTTTTTTTGAAAATTTATTAATTTCATTTTTAACATTTTTGGAATTAGAAATAATTTTATCCAAATATTTATAAAAATATTTTACACAGAAAAGCAACATTCTTTTTTTTAAGAAATCTTTAATTGAATAAAAAATATTAAGCTCATGTATAGCAGTTCTTTCAACTCCTATTACTTTTATTTTTTTGAAGTGTAATTTTATCGTTAGAGCAAAAATATTTACATAGTGGTGATTTGACAAAAAAATTAATTTTTCTTTTTTGTGATTTTTTTCAATTTTTTTAACAATTTCATGAATCCTAAAAAATGCATTGATTAATCTTTTGTATTTAAGTTCAAATAATTTTACATTTTTTGTAAGTTTTTTTGAATATTCACATTTTCCAAAACACAATACATAGAGGATGTATTTTTTTTTATTCAGTCCTTGAATTAATCTAAATACTGAATTACCCGCTCCACTTATAAGAAATTTTGGTAAAAATATAATTAGAACAATTTTATTTTTCATAATTAATATATATACAGGTATTATCTTAATTTAAATAAATATGAAAAAATCATCTGTATTTTATTGGTGCCCATTTATATCGAAAGTAGCCACAGTAAAAGCAGTGATTAATTCAGCATTAAGTTTGAATAAATATTCTAAAGGGGAATATAATCCAACAATAATTAATTCTTTTGGAGAATGGGATGAATTAGAAAAAGATTTATCACAAAAAAAAATTTGTCTATCAAAAAAACTTATAAATTTTAAGTTTTTGAAACTTGATTTAAAAGGTTTTTTATTCAGTAGAATAAAATATTTTATTATATTCATAATAGGTTTTTTTCCACTTATGTATTTTTTAAAAAAAAATAAACCAAATTATTTGATAATTCATTTAGTGACGTCATTACCACTAGTTTTGTTCTCATTAGTCAACTTTCAGACCAAACTTATATTAAGAATTTCAGGACTTCCTAAACTTAATTTTCATAGAAAGATTCTATGGAGGTTTGCTTCAAAAAATATTTATAAAATCACATGTCCTACAAAAGAAACCTATGAGAGATTAAAAAAAATAAAAGAGTTTGAAAGCAAAGTTTATTTATTGAGAGACCCAATATTGATTAGTTCAGAAATATGCTCAAAAAGAAAAAAAATAATAACTAAACAATTGCCTAAAAATGATTTTATTTTATCAATCGGAAGACTAACAAAACAAAAAAATTATGAATTTTTAATTAACAATTTTGCAAAAATTAATCTGAAAAATTTAGATTTGTTAATTATTGGAAATGGGGAACTAAAAGGACATTTAATTAAAAAAATAAAAGAATTGAATATTGACAATAAAGTTTATTTTATTGATATAGCAGATAATGTTTTTCAGTTTCTCAACCAGTGTAAATATTTTGTAATGACATCATTGTGGGAAGATCCTGGGTTTGTGTTAGTAGAGGCAGCTTTTATGAATAAAACGATCCTTTCAAGTAACTGCCCAAGTGGACCAAGAGAAATTCTTTCCGAAGGCAAAGGTGGATTTCTTTTTAAATCTAACGATAGTGAAGATTTTATTAAACAATTTAATTTAATGACTGATACAAGTAAAAATGATTTATTAAATAAACAAATAAATGCCAAAAATATAACAAAAGAATTTACCACGTTTAGACATTATAAAAATTTAAAAAAGTTATTAATTATATGAAAATACTTATTACCGGCGTATGTGGATTTATAGGGTTTCACCTAACAAAAAAACTAGCCATAAACAAAAAATATAAAATTTTTGGTATTGATAATTTTGATAACTATTATTCAATTAATTTAAAAAAAAAAAGAAAATCTGAACTTTTAAAAATTAAGAATTTTAAATTCTATAAAATTGATTTAACGAATTCAGAAAAATTAGATAATTTTATAAAAAAGAATAAATTTAACACAATATTTCATCTAGCAGCACAAGCTGGTGTAAGATATTCAATTCAAAACCCTAAAAAATATATTAGAAATAATATTTCTGCATTTTTTAACTTGCTTGAGTCTGCTAAAAAAAATGATGTAAAAAAATTATTTTATGCATCCTCAAGTTCTGTATATGGAGACTCAAACAAGTTCCCATTGAAGGAAAATCAAATATTAAAAACAAAAAACTTATATTCTTTATCAAAAGAATTTAATGAAAAGTTATCATCAGTATTTTCAAATTTTTACAATATGAATTTAATTGGTCTAAGGTTTTTTACAGCTTATGGAGAATGGGGAAGACCAGATATGATGATGATGAAATATATTTTAGCAAAGAAAAATAAAAAAAAATTTTTCTTATATAATTATGGAAAGCATTTGAGAGACTTTACATATATTGATGATTTAACAAATATCCTAAAATTGATGATCAACAAAAGATATAAAAAAAAACATGATGTATTTAATATTTGTTCATCTAAAACAATTAAAATTACCAGTGTGTTAAAATTAATAGACAAATACATACCGAATAAAGTTGTGATTAAGCGAGTATCTCTTCAAAAAGCAGATGTACTTAAAACTTTTGGATCAAATAAAAAGATAATCAAATTAACTAATTATAAGAAATTCACTCCCATTCATACAGGTGTTAAGAATTTATGTGACTGGGCAAAAAAATTCTATAATTTATAAAACAATTTTTCTTAATGAAAAATACTAAGAATATAATCATTTATTTTCCATCTATTGAAAATGGAGGTATGGAAAAAAACTTATTTAATTTGTTCAATTTTTTAGCAAAAAAAAAAGAATTAAATGTGATTTTATGCTCAACTTTCATAAATGCAAAAATAAAAAAAAAAATATCAAAACAAATTAAATTAATACAATATAAATCTAAAAATAATTTTTTTTTAAATAGGTATTTAATTTCTTTTTTTTCTTTTATTTTTTTTTATAGAAAGCTTAAAAAAAACTTTTTTTCAAAGAATACAATAATTTTTTCAGCACAAAACAGTGCCATCTCAATTGTTTTAAGTAAAATTTTAAATTTTAAAATTATAGTAAGAAATGGAAATCATCCGTGGTCAGCATTAAAATTTTCTGATAATTTATTACCAAATATATTAAGTTTTATTTTAAAGCTATTGACCTATAATTTTGCAAATAAAATTATTTGTAATTCTAAAAAAACTAAAGATTTTTTTGAATATTTCATTTTCGATAAGAGAAAACTGTCCTCAATTGAAAATTCAGTAAATTTTAATATGAAACTAAAATCATTTAAAAAAAAAAATTTGATAGTTAGCGCAGGTAGATTAACAAAACAAAAAGACTTTGTTACACTTTTAAAAGGATTTAAAATTTTTTTTGAAAATAATAAAGATTATAAGTTGTGCATACTAGGAGAGGGCAAAGAGAAAAAAAAGTTAATAAATTTAGTAATAAATTTTGATATAAAAAAAAATGTAATATTTAAAAATTATGTCAATGAGCCTTTGCCAATATTTTCTAGTTCAAAGATTTACGTATGCACTTCGCTTTATGAAGGGTTACCCAGCACATTAATTGAGGCATTAAGTGTTAAAACACCAGTTATTTCAACAGATTGTTTAAGTGGCCCTAATGAAATATTAGAAAATGGAAAATATGGATATTTATTTAAAATTAAAGATTACAAAAAATTAGCATATTTAATGAACTATGTAGTTAAAAATTATTCTCAAGCCACAAAAAAAACATTAAAGGGCAATAAAACTTTATATAAGTATCAGGTAGAGAATGTTGCTTCAAAATATTTAAATGAAATTAAAAACTTAATTTAACTTAATAAGAAATGTCTTTAGTATCAGTAATTATACCATATTATAAAAAAAAAGATTTTATCCAAAAATCTATTAAATCAGTTTTAAACCAATCATATAAAAAATTTGAAATAATTTTGATTTATGATGACGATAGTAAAATCGATTTACATTTGATTAAAAAAATATCTAAACAGAGTAAAAAAATAAAACTTATTATAAATAAAAAAAATATTGGAGCTGGCTACTCAAGAAATTTAGGAATTAAAAAATCAAAAGGCCAATTTCTTGCATTTTTAGATGCAGATGATTTTTGGTATCGCAATAAACTCAAAATACAATTAGAATTTATGAAAAAAAATTCAATAAATATTTCTCATACTTCGTATAAGGTTATAAATATAGATAATCGTGTAACGAATTATCGTAAAGCAAAATTTCTTTTAAATCATAATTCTTTATTAAAAGATTGTGAAATTGGTCTTTCAACAGTTATGATAAAAAAGAATTTTTTTGGTAAAAAAATTAAATTTCCAAATTTAAAAACTAAAGAAGATTTTGTTTTATGGCTGAAACTATCTAAAATTACAGATATTTTTGGTCTCAATGTTTACCTCGGATATTGGAGAAATACAAAAAAATCTCTATCAAAAAGTATATTACAAAAAATTTTTGATGGTTTTAAAGTTTATAAAAACTATATGGGTTATTCATTTATAAAATCAGTTTATTTTCTTGGTTTATTATCAATAAATTATATAAAAAAAATATAATGATTTTTTTGAATCTATTATTTGTTTTATTAGTATTAATTATATGTATTTATGTATCAAAAAAATACAATTTTTTAATAAATCTTACAGGAGATATTCATCAAAAATATAGCACTTCCGAAAGGGTACCGCTTTTGGGTGGAATTATTATTTATTTAGGTCTCATTTTAAATTATGAAATAAATCAACTTTATATCTATCTCTTTATCTTTTTATTTTTTTTATTAGGAATTTTTTCTGATTTAAACAAAATCTCTTCACCAATTATAAGGTTTTTAATTCAAATTATTTTATTATTAATTTTTTTGAACATCTTAAATATAAATATTGGTCCAATTCGGGTAAGCATTGTTGATGTTTTTTTAAATAATTATTTGTTTAATATTTTTTTTACATCTTTTTGTATATTAATAATTGTTAATGGAACAAATTTTATAGATGGAATGAATAATTTAGTCCTAGGTTATTTTTTAATTATTGCAGTCGTTCTGAAAAATATGAGTTTAAATGGCTATGAATTACCTTTATTAATAGATTTAAATTTATTTATTTATATTTTAATAATTCTTTTTATTTTTAATTTCTTAAACAAGATTTATCTTGGGGATAGTGGTGCTTATTTAATAGGATTAATATTTTCAATTTTTTTAATAGATTTTTATAATTTGAATAGTCCAAGAATTTCACCTTTTTTTATAGTTCTTTTACTTTGGTACCCAGCCTTTGAAAATTTATTCTCAATTATAAGGAAAATAAATTTTAAAAGATCACCAATTAAACCTGATACATTACATCTTCATCAATTAATATTTAAATTTCTGAAAATAAAGTTAAATAAAAAAAATAAGTTTATTAATTCTCTAACAGGAAATTTGATAAATTGTTTTAATTTATTGATTATTATGTGTGCCCTTCAAAAAACCTATTCAAGTAGTTTCCAAATTATGTTAATTTTATTAAGTATAATTGTTTATGTCTTTTTTTATGTAAGGTTGATTAATTATAAAAATTAATTTTTTTGGAATAGAATAATCATTTTAATTAAAATTTTTAATCCATCTTTGAAAGCATTTACTTTTTTAAAACCAGAAATTCTTTTTCTTTCAAATGAGGAAATTGATCCCATTTTCATATTATTACGGTTAATCTTTACTGGTAGTTCAACACAAAAAGTAAAATCGCTTGAATTTAATCCTAACTTTTTTACTGAAATTGTTCTTCCCAAAACAAATGTATAAAGAATATCTGTTATTGGTAATTTGAAAAAAAATCTACCTAAAAACGAAAATATATAATTACCGACCAAAGTAACAATTGTATCATCCTCACTCCCTGCATTTTCTTGATAACGAGAAGCAAATACAAAATCCAAATTTTCATTTTCTAATTTATTAATCATATTTTTTATCTCATTTGGGTTAAAAGATCCGTCAGCGTTAAAAATACAAAATAAGTCACTGTCGGTACTGTTTAGACCATCTATTAGTGCATTTCCATAACCTCTTCCTTTTTGAAATATTACCTCACAATCATAATCTTTGATTGACTCTATTGTTTCAATATCCGTTTCTTCAAGAATGATTTTTTTTTTAAATTTGAAGTTTTTTAACTCCTCAAGTACACTTGGCAAAGACTCTTTTTCTTTTTTTGCAGGTATAATTAATGTAAGACTGTTCATAAACACTAGGATTATTTAATACACTTTTTAACACATAAATGATATGAAATTTGATTTTTCCTATTAGAATTTTTAAACAATTATACTTATAGAAAAATTGATGAATTTTACAATACTTATTGCCTCGTATTTAATGATCTTGTTGTCATTAATTGGATATGGTTTATTTTTTTATAGAATTTCAATAAACAATATTAGTTTGAGTTTAGAATTTAGCATATTGGGTGCAATTTTTTTTTTAATTGTTGTGTCATATTTTACACACTTTTTTACATATCATGGATACTTCCATAATACATTAATTTTATTTTTAGGAATAATATTTTTTTTTTACTATTTCAATAAAGAAAAAAAATTACTCAGCAAATATATTTTATATTTTATTATAATTTTTGGAATTTTAATTTTTGCTTTACTAACTGACAAGACGCATGATGATTTTCCTTATTATCATTTTCCATACACTTATTATTTAACACAAGATAAGTTAATAATAGGCACAGGATCTTTTAATCATGGGTTCAGAACCCCATCTTCGATTTTTTATCTTAATTCATTATTTTATCTTCCTTTAATTAAATATTTTTCATTTCACTTTGGAGCCATATTAATTTTAGGAATTTCAAATTTAATTCTTATCTTCAAATTAAAAGATGATTTCAAAAAAAAAGAATATGATTTCATTTTTGTTTTAACTCTTTTATCATTTTTATTTATTAATATTTTTTTTTACAGAATATCAGAACATGGCACAGACCGTTCTGCACAAATTCTTATATTTATTTTATTCATTGAGCTTTTAAGTTTGTACAGAAATGATATATTTTTAAAAAGTTTCTTTTCTAAAATTTTTATTCTTTTAGGGTTAATAATATCTTTAAAAGTATTTTATGTTTTATACTTATTAATATTAATTCCAATTCTTTTTAAATTCAAAGATTATAATTTTTTAAAAATATTTAAAAGTTTTTTTATAAATTTATATTTTTATTTATTTATATTAATTGGTTTTTTTTTAATAGCTGTAAATATTTTTAATTCAGGATGTGTTTTATATCCAATTAGCTTTACTTGTTTTAATAATTTTGAGTGGTCTTTATTTTATGAAGCTGAATTAATGAAAAATTGGTATGAACTTTGGTCTAAAGCAGGTGCTAGCCCAACATATCGTGATGCTGATCCTGATAATTATATAAAAGGATTTAATTGGCTACAAAATTGGATTGAATTTTACTTTTTTAATAAAGTCTTGGATTTTATTGCTGGAGTAATATTTTTATTATTTATAATATTTTTCGTTTTTTATACAAAAAACAAAAAAAACACCTATTTTAATAAAAAAGTTTGGTGGATTTATTCACTTATTATAATTTTATTTATAGAATGGTTCTATAATCATCCTAGCTTGAGATATGGAGGATATGTTTTAGTAGCACTTATAATGTTTATTCCATTTAGTGTTTATGTTTCAAAATTTGATTTAAATGAACGGTTAAAAAAAAAAGTAATATTGTTGATGGTATTTTCTTTGCTAATTTTTACAGGTCGAAACATTGATAGAATTTATAAAGAATCATTAAAATATAACTATAATTTTATTATGAACTCTCAATATAGCCTAAGTAAAAATAATTTTAGGATAGACATTTTTTTAGACGATTTAAAAAATAAATATAAAAATTGTAAAAATAAAAATAATTGTCTTAATCATAATGGTATTTCAATATTAAAGAAAAAAAATTATTATTACCTAATTAAAAATAGATGATTAATTACCTATTTAATAATATCTTAAAATTTTTTGATTATTTTCATAAAGAAAAAATTATTAAAAAATTAAGAACCATTAATAAAAAGAATAGATTTAAAATAGTTTTCGATGTTGGGGGACATAGAGGAGAGTCAATTGATCTATTTTTAAAGAATTTTAAAATAGATTATCTGTACTCATTTGAGCCCTCAAAAGAAAGTTTTAAAATTTTATTTAAAAAAGCCAATTTATTAAAAAATAAATTTGATAAAGTTAATATTCAATTAGAAAATTTAGCATTAGGAGACTCAAATAAAAATGTGGAATTTAATTATCTTAAAGAAACATCCTCTTCAACAATTCAAAAACTAAATACTAATTCTTCATATTTCAAAAAGAAAGAAAAGTATTTAGGTAAATTAATTAATAAAAAAATTTTTATAGAGCAAGTAAATTTTCAAGAATATTTAATGAATAAAAAAATAAATAAAATTGATTTATTAAAAATTGATACTGAGGGATATGAGTTAGAAGTTTTAAGAGGATTAAAAGATTCTTTATCAAGAGTATCAGTAATTCTTTTTGAACACCACTATCATAACATGATATTAAAAAATTATACTTTCAGCGATATACATCACTTGCTAGAAAAATATAGTTTTATAAGAGTGTATAAGAGCAAAATGCCATTCAGAAAAACTTTCGAATATATCTACAAGAATAAAAATGATTAAAGTACATCTAAAGAATTTGATTGAATTGCTTAATTACTATAATAGAGAGAACTATATGTTTGTAGATTTACCAAAAAGTTATAATAATGGATTTTTTCACTTGAATAATCATAAATTAGTTAAAAAAATCAATATTATTCTATCGATTAAACATTTAGAAAAAGATTGTAAAAAATTGAGTAAAATTTTCTTTAAAAAATGAAAAAAAAGGTAGCTTTAATATTTGGAATTACTGGACAAGATGGTTCTTATTTAGCTGAAATATTATTAAAAAAAAATTACATAGTTCATGGAGTTAAAAGAAGATCATCAAGCATTAATACTTATAGAGTAGATCATATTTACCAAGATCCTCATGAAAAAAATTATAAATTTAGACTTCATTATGGTGACATAACGGACTCAACATCAGTCTCAAGTATTATTAAAGAGACAAAACCAGATGAAATTTATAATTTAGCAGCTCAATCTCATGTGGCCGTTTCGTTTGAAGTTCCAGAATATACTGCTAATGCAGATGCACTTGGAGCCTTAAGAATTTTAGAAGCAATTAAATTTCATAAATTAACAAAAAAAACTAAATTTTATCAAGCTGGAACTTCAGAGATGTACGGAAAAGTACAAACAAAACCTCAAAATGAAAAAACTGCCTTTTATCCATTAAGTCCTTATGGGGTCGCCAAACTCTATGCTCATTGGATAACAAAAAACTATAGAGAGGCTTACAATATTTTTGCCAGCAATGGTATATTATTTAATCATGAAAGTTCTAGAAGAGGCGAAACATTTGTAACAAAAAAAATTATTTCAGCTTTGTGTAAAATAAAAGTAAAAAAACAAAAAAAATTATTTTTAGGCAATCTTTACGCCAAAAGAGATTGGGGACATGCTAAAGATTATTGTTTTGCTATGTGGAAAATTTTACAACAAAAAAAACCAGATGATTTTGTAATAGCTACTGGCATACAATTTTCAATAAAAGAATTTATTAATAAAACAGCAAAAAAACTTGATATGAAAATTTTTTGGAAGGGAAAAGGGTTAAACGAAAAAGGAATTAATGAAAACGGTGAAGTAATTATAGAGTGTGATAAAAATTATTTAAGACCTCTTGATGTTAATACTCTTTTAGGAGATGCAAGAAAGGCTAGAAGAATATTAAAATGGAAGCCTAAAGAAAATATTAATTCTTTGATTGATGAAATGATCAATTCTGAGTTTAAAAATATCAATGCAGATTAATAAAAAAAGTAAGATATTTTTAGCTGGTCATAATGGTATGGTTGGCTCTTCAATTTTAAGACATCTTAAAAAAAAAAGATATTCCAATATAATTGTTGAAGATAAGAAAAAACTTGATTTGCTAGATCAGAAAGCTACCGAAAATTATCTAAAAAGAAAAAAACCTGACTGTGTAATAATTGCTGCAGCTAGAGTGGGTGGTATTTATGCAAATCAAACCTATAAAGCTCAGTTTATTTATGAAAACATAATGATACAAACAAATTTAATACATGCATCATATAAGGTAGGTATAAAAAAACTAATTTTTTTAGGATCCAGCTGTATTTATCCTAAATATTCAAAACAACCAATTAAAGAAACAGAATTATTATCAGGAAAATTAGAAACAACAAATGATTCATACTCAGTCGCTAAAATTGCAGGAATTAAAATGTGTGAAGCTTATAATGAACAATATAAATTAAATTATATATGTCTAATGCCTACTAATTTGTATGGCCCAAATGATAATTATAGCACTAATAATTCGCATTTTTATCCAGCGTTAATAAAGAAAATATTTTTAGCGAAACAAAAAAAAAAAAATTTTGTTTCAGTTTGGGGCAATGGGGAGGCCAAGAGAGAAATTATGTTCGTAGATGATTTAGCTGATGCTTGTGAGTTTTTTTTGAGAAAAAAAGTAAATCATACGGTTATTAATATTGGATCAGGACAAGAAAAAAAAATTAAAGATTTCTATAGGTTTGTAATGAAAAAATTTAATTGTAATCTTAAATTAATTTATGACAAATCAAAGCCAAATGGAACTCCTAGAAAAATACTAAATACAAAAATTGCAAAAACTTATGGATGGACCCCCAAGATTAGTTTAGACAAAGGTTTTAAAATTACATTAAGCGATTTTTTAGGATATCAAAGGTATAAAAAAGATAGTTTTTAATAATGAATAATATAATTGTTGTAACAGGAGGATGTGGATTTGTTGGTACAAACTTAATTGACTTTTTTCTTAAAAAAACAAATTATAAAATTATAAGTTTAGATAACTATTCATGTGGAAGTAAAAAAAATCATATTAAAAGTAAAAGAATTAGATATATCAATGGTCATACAAAAGATATCTCAAAAATTTTAAATAATGTAAAAAAAAAAATTAAAACAGTTTTTCATTTTGGAGAGTTTTCTAGAATTTATCAAAGCTTTTTGTACATGAATGATTGTATTCAATCAAATTCAATAGGAACAAATGCTGTTTTTGATTTTTGTTTAGAAAATAAAATTAAGTTAATTTATTCTGCAACATCAGCATCATTAGGAAACAAGGGTAAAGACAAAAACCTTTCTCCCTATGCTTTTACTAAATCTAAAAATATAGAACTTTTAGAAAATTTAAAAAAATGGTTTAATTTTAAATATGAAGTAATTTTTTTTTATAATGTTTATGGACCTAAGCAAATTTCTAAAGGAAAAATGGCAACGGTCATTGGTATATTTGAAGATTTTTATAAAAGAAAAAAACCCTTACCAGTTGTAAAACCAGGTTCGCAGTCGAGAAGATTTACTCATATAAGAGATACCATTGAGGTTTGTTTTAAAGCCTGGAAAAAAAATAAGTGTAGATATTATAGTATCTCAAATAAAAAAAGTTACACCATTGAAGAGGTTGCTAAACTTTTTAAATCAAAAATTAAATATTTTCCAGCTAGAAAAGGTGAAAGATATGCTTCGGCCCTTTCTAGTATGAGCTTATCAAATAAAGTCCATAAAAATTTTGGTAAAATTCATTTAAAGGATTATGTGGAAGATTTCTTAAAAAAACATCAATTTTAGCTGTCTAATAATTTTCAAAAGTTGGTTTACAATATCTTTTAATTAGGTATAAAAGCTTCGCCGGTAATTATTGCGAAGGTGTTATACCCGATCCCATTTCGAACTCGGAAGTCAAGCCCTTCAGCGCTGATGGTACTTTGTCTTAAGGCACGGGAG
>MDTC01210038.1_pt1 | contig 16301 bp, 12 predicted proteins | sample 811181 | NCBI WGS metagenome assembly MDTC01 (sample SAMN05326644, study PRJNA326480) | marine metagenome | isolation source: seawater | place: Pacific Ocean: North | collected 2011
AGGGTCCGGGTTCGGGTCGTGAGACAGCGATCCGTTCGCTGACGGCCGCTGGCCTCGAGGTCGGCTCGATCCAGGACGTCACGCCCCAGGCGCACAACGGCTGCCGCCCGCCCAAGCGCCGTCGCGTCTGACGACAGCCCCGTTCCGGGCCGGCTCACAGCCACCCGGGTGAAGCACTTCGGGTGCCGGGGCGTGCGTTACTGCGCTGCGCCTCGGCATCCCGCGAGAAAAACTCAACACCTCACCCATTGCACGTGTCATATAGCGGGCACGTGATCGAAAGGAACACATCGTGCTCATCGCACAGCGTCCCACTCTGACCGAGGAGAAGATCGGGGAGTTCCGCAGCCGTTTCGTCATCGAGCCGCTTGAGCCCGGCTTCGGTTACACGATCGGTAACGCGCTGCGTCGCAGCCTCCTGTCGTCGATCCCCGGCGCCGCCGTCACCAGCATCCGCATCGACGGCGTGCTGCACGAGTTCAGCACCATTCCGGGTGTGAAGGAGGATGTCACCGAGATCATCCTCAACATCAAGCAGTTGGTCGTCTCCTCCGAGCGCGACGAGCCCATCACGGCTTACCTGCGCAAGACCGGCGCCGGTGAGGTCACCGCCGCCGACATCTCCGCACCCGCCGGTGTCGAGGTCCACAACCCCGAGCTTGTCATCGCGACTCTCAACGAGACCGCGAAGTTCGAGCTCGAGCTCACCATCGAGCGTGGCCGCGGCTACGTCTCGGCGACCCAGAACCGCAACGAGTACGCCGAGAGCGGTCAGATCCCGATCGACTCGATCTACTCGCCGGTGCTCAAGGTCAGCTACCGCGTCGACGCGACCCGTGCCGGTGAGCGCACCGACTTCGACAAGCTCATCCTGGATGTCGAGACCAAGCCCTCCATCGCACCGCGCGACGCCGTGGCATCCGCCGGTCGCACCCTGACCGAGCTGTTCGGCCTCGCCCGCGAGCTGAACGTCGAGGCCGAGGGTATCGAGATCGGCCCCGCGCCGGTCGAGACCGTCATGTCGAACGAGCTGTCGATGCCGATCGAAGACCTCGACCTGTCGGTCCGGTCCTACAACTGCCTCAAGCGCGAGGGCATCAACACCGTCTCGGAGCTGGTCGCCCTCTCAGAGACGCAGCTCATGAACATCCGCAACTTCGGCCAGAAGTCGGTCGATGAGGTTCGCGACAAGCTCATCTCGCTCGGGTTGAGCCTGAAGGACTCGGTTCCCGGGTTCGACGGCGCGCACTTCTACGGCGGCTACGACGACGAGACCGTCTGACCGGTACCCGAAACGGATGCCGCGGCATCCTGACCGACTTTCCCTGGAGTAACTGACATGCCCAAGCCCACCAAGGGTCCCCGCCTCGGAGGCGGCCCCGCCCACGAACGCCTGCTGCTCGCGAACCTCGCCGCGGCGCTGTTCACGCACAAGTCGATCAAGACGACCGAGACGAAGGCCAAGCGCCTGCGTCCCCTCGCCGAGCGCCTGATCACCTTCGCCAAGCGCGGAGACCTGCACGCCCGTCGCCGGGTGCTCTCGGTCATCGGTGACAAGGAAGTCGTGCACATCCTGTTCGCCGAGATCGCGCCGCTGGTCGCCGAGCGTGAGGGCGGCTACACCCGCATCACGAAGGTTGGCAACCGCAAGGGTGACAACGCCCCGATGGCGGTCATCGAGCTCGTGCTTGAGCCGGTGAACCCGAAGCCGAAGTCGGCGAAGAAGGCTGCTCCGGCCGCCGCTGCGCCGGCCGCGGAGGAGGCTCCCGCCGAGGAGACGCCCGCCGAGGCTCTGGCGCCCGAGGTCGAGGAAGAGTCCACCGACGAGGCAGCTGCGGCAGGCGCCGAATCGCCCGAGGAGGGCGAAGCCGCTGAGGCCGCCGCCGAGGATGCCGTTGTCGACGCTCCCGCCGAGGACGACGCCAAGTAATACCCGGGTCCCAGACCCGCCGAACCCACACCTTCGCGCGCGAACCCACAAGGTTTCTCGCGCGGATCGTGTGGGTTCGGCGTTTTCGTGTGGGTTCGGCGCTTTGGCGGCGGCGCGTAGGGTGGGACGGTGAACGAGAGCACCGCCCCTGCACCGATCCCTGAGAACGCCACGCCGAGTGATGCGCGGCCGCTGTCAGAGCGTGTCGGAGCGCCCGAGACCGTCGATGAGATCCAGCATCCGGATGTCGCCACCTGGCGCCCCGCGACCCGGGCGGACCTCGACGAGATGGTGGCGCTCGTAGACTCTTGCGACAGGGTCGATCATCCGACGTGGTTGACGCCGCGCGAGGATGTCGAGGAGATCTTCGAGCTCTCACATATCGATCCGGAGCTTCACACGAGACTCGGCTTCGCCGCCGACGGCGAACTTGTCGCCATGGCAGGCATCCTGGTGCATCCGTCGCAGGACAAGCATGTGTACGTCTATTGCACCGGCATGGTGCACCCGCGGTGGCGCCGCCGCGGTATCGGCACGCAGGTGCTGCGCTGGGAGTACGAGACCGCCCAGACCGAGCTAGCACGGACGGATGCCCGGCTTCCAGGTGCGATCTTCCTTCACGCGTACGAGCACGACGCTGAGGCTCGCGCGCTGGGTGCGCGGCGCGGGATGCCCGAGGAGCGGTGGTTTACGACGATGCTTCGCGACCTCAGCGACCCGATCCCCGAGGTGCCGCTGGATGCCGGATCCCCGGCCCTGCGGATCGAGACCTTCGGCCCGCAGTGGCGGGATGCGACCCGTGTGGCGCGCAATGATGCCTTCCGTGACCACTGGGGGAGCCTGGAGACGCCGCCGGAGCGATGGGAACGGTTCGTCAGCGGTTCGCAGTTCCGCGACGACCTTTCGCGCGTCGTGGTGGACGGCGACCGCGTGGTAGCGATGGCTTTGGCTACCGTGAACGAGGACGACTGGGAGGTGCAGGGCTATACATCGGCCTACGTCGCGCTGATCGGTGTCGTTCGCGACTATCGCGGCAGGCGGCTCGCCCCGGCGGTGATCACGGCCCTGCTCACGGCGGCACGGGATGCCGGACTTGAGAAGGTCAACCTTGACGTCGACACCGAGAGCCCGACCGGAGCGAACAGTCTCTACGGGCGGCTGGGGTTCGAGGCCACGGACCGCGAGGTCGCCATGGTCGCGAGGTTCTGAACGGCGCCCGTTCCCTTGGCGTGACCCAGCTAGCGTCCGGCTAGACCGCTGAACCCACACGTTCCTGCGCGAGCCCACAGGATTCGTCGCGCGGAAGCTGTGGGATCAGCGCTAATCGCGTGGGCTCGGCCGAAGAGGACAAGCGCAGTGGGGCTACTGGGCGATCCGCGCCTCCTCGCGGGTGGCCTCACGGTAGGCCCGGGTCTCGATGAGGTACGCGTCGATCGCGCGTTGGTTCTCGGACTGGCGGATCGCAGCGAGCACGGTGTCGGCGTAGATCTGGCCGCCCGAAGTGCCGGGATGGATGCGGTCGCCGGCGAGGTAGTCCACGTGGGGGTCGATGGCGCTCGCCCAATCGGCGATTACGGTGCCCGGATGGGCGGCGGCAAACGCGGTGATGTCGCTGTTGACCCCGGGGATCCAGTCGCGGGGCGCGTAAGCGTTCACGAGCACAAGGGTCCTGTCGGGCCCGGCGGTTGCAGCGATCCGCTCGTAGGCATCCCGGCTGATCGGACCGTTCGTGCCGAGAGCGACGACCACGTAGCGGCCGAGCTGCCCTGCGGCGGCGAATTGGTCGACGATGCCGGGGCCCGCCCATGAGGACCGCGAGACTGCGGCATCCACCCGGATGCCGGGAAGCGTCTCGTACAGCGAGGGTGCGGCAGCGAGCATGACCGAGTCGCCGACGGCGGTGACCTCGCCGCCCGAGATCGGCGTCGGTGACGGCGCGGGCGGCCGGACGGCTCCATCGGCGAGGGCGCCAGCCGGTGCCGGCTCATCGGGTTGCGGTTGATCATCTGCCGACGGCGTCGGGCTGGCGGATGCCGCATCAACGGCTGCCTGCCCTTCGGCGACGACTGCTTCGCCGGATGACACGCTCGCACCGGTGGTGGCTGCCGCTACCGTCCCGAACACCAGGGCAGTTGTGGCAAGGCTCCCGACGACGGTGCCCCACAGCGCCCCGGCATCGACGCCGACCCGTGCGCGTGCCGCGCGCCAGGTGCCACGGAAACCGAGGCGCCGCACCGGTGTCTCAAGGAATCGGTAGGAAGCCTCCGCGATGACGACGGTGAGCGCCAGCGTCACAAGGCCGACCCATACCGGTACTCCCGCTTCCGGTGCGGTGCCCTGCACGGCGGCGACCAGCAGGACCAGGAGGGGCCAGTGCCACAGGTACAGGCCGTAGGAGCGTTCACCGATCCACCGCAGCGGACGCGCATCCAGGGCCGGGCCGAGGCCGGCGTGCGGCCAGACGGCAGCGACGATCGCGATACCCGTCAGGGCGCTCGCGGCGGCGATGGTCAGCGGAAAGGTTCTGACGGAGTCGGTGGGTGCGAGCAGGGACAGACCGATGAGGCCGATCACAGCGGCCGCCCCGAGGATCGTGGCGCCCCGACGGACCGTCGTACGCTGCATCCAGAGCGTGGGCGCCGCCAGGGCGCGGTGGAGGACGAAGGCGAGTGCGACACCGAGGAGGATGCCGAACGCGTGCGAGTCGGTGCCGTAGTACGCGCGGCTGACGTTACCCGTCGCCGACACGATGTCGCCCATCCATACGGCGGATGCTGCAGCCAGTGCGCCCGCCGCAGCAACCCGCGCCCAGGTGCGCGGCAGCAGCAGGATCAGGGGGAGCGCGAGCGGCCACAGCACGTAGAACTGCTCTTCGATGCCGAGTGACCAGAGGTTGCGGAAGAGCTCCGGGCTGGTGGCGCCGAAGTATCCCTCGCCGATGAAGATCGCGATCCAGTTGTAGCTGAAGGTGAGGGCACCGGCGATCTGGGCGCCCAACCGGACGAGAACATCACCGCCGACGACCCAGGCTGCGCTCGAGCACACGAGCAGCAGCAGGACCAGCGCAGGCAGGAGGCGTCTGGCTCGCCGACGCCAGAACCCGACGAGGCTGATCCGGCCGGTCGCGTCGCGCTCACGAAGCAGCAGGGTCGTGATCAGGAACCCACTGATCACGAAGAAGACGTCCACGCCGATGAACCCGCCGACGAACCACCACTGTGGGAACAGGTGGAAGACGACCACGAGGATGACAGCGAGCGCGCGGAGGCCATCCAGGCCAGGAAGCCTGGGGCCTGAGGTGGCGCCGTGGATGGCACCGTGGCGGTCGGTGTGGAGGGGGCTGGACAACGGCGGCTCGGTCGGGCGATGCGGGTTCGGGTACCCAAGTCTACGTCCGGGCGGCGCGAGTTCCCTGGGGCTGCGCCGGGTGCTGATTAGGCTGAAGACGTGCGCATCCGGCTCGACATTTCCTACGACGGTTCGCACTTTCGCGGGTGGGCGCGGCAGCCGCATCAACGGACGGTGCAGGGAACGATCGAGGGTGCGATTTCTCGCGTGCTGGGGGGAGATCCGAGGCTGGTCGTGGCGGGTCGAACTGACGCCGGAGTGCACGCGAGCGGCCAGGTTGCTCACCTGGATCTCGACGACGGACAGGCCGCACGGCTCGCTTCTTCGCGCCGGCGCACGGAGGATGACGACGGCGTAGCAGCTCTCGCCCGTCGCATCCGGGGTGTGCTCGGCGCCTACGCCGATGCCGCGGTGACCCGCACCTCGATCGCACCGGACGGCTTCGATGCGCGGTTCTCGGCGGTATGGCGTCGCTACGAGTATCGCGTTGCTGACGATTCGGTTCCCTACGATCCGCTGGAACGTCACCGCACCACCGTGGTGCGCGGTGAGCTCGATGTCGCCGCGATGGATGCCGCAGCCGGCGCCCTGCGGGGACTCCACGACTTCGCTGCGTACTGCAAGCCGCGGGAAGAGGCCACGACGATCCGCACACTGCTCGATTTCGGGTGGGTGCGCGAGGCATCCGGCGTGCTGGTTGCCACGGTTCGGGCTGACGCGTTCTGCCACAGCATGGTGCGCGCCCTGGTGGGCGGGTGCGTCGCGGTCGGTCAGGGGCGACTCGGCGTTGACGACCTCGTGCGTATCCGCGACGAGCTGGATCGAGTGCCCGAGGTCAAGGTGCTCGCCGCCCGCGGGTTGACCCTCACCGAAGTCGGATACCCCGCCGATGATCTGCTCGCCCACCGGGCGTCGCAGACCCGCGCACGACGGGACCTCGACGCGGACTGAGGGGCGCAACGCCGCGGATGCGTAGACTGATCCCACCCCCGCGCGGGGGGTGATTCATGATCCCGAGGGGGGATGGAGATGAAGGCCGTTGGTCGCAGCGACGCGAGCGTCGGCATCCGTGGTCGTTCGGCGAGAGCTCTCGCGAGGGCGGGTGTGATCGCCGGTTTGGTCGTCCTGCCGATCGCGCTCGCCGGATGTGGCCCCGCTCCGTGGAACAACTGGGGTTACGAGACCTCGAGTCCGACGCCGACCTCCACCCGGCAGACCGTCGCCCCGCCGGTGAAGAACGATCTGTCCAGCGGCGCAACGCAGCGAGACCTCCAGGCCGGGGCCGTGAAGGCAACCGTCGACTACTGGTCGACGCTGTCGATGGACAAGTGGACAGCCGACGCGCTCAAGCCGATCAGCCTGTCACTGATCACGACGATTGAGCCCAACGACGGCCAAAAGGTCTACCTGCAGCGGGCGACGATGGTCGCGGTGCCCCAGAGCGACACGGGAGACCTTGCTCCCCTGGATCCGCAGGTGGATGCTGCGAGCGTCAACCCCGGCTATCTCGTGCTCTCGCCCTACAGCTACTCACAGAACTTCACCGTCGGTCCGGTGCCGTCGAACGCGATCTCGGTGACAGTCCAGTTCACGTACGACTTCCTCGTGCAGACGACCCCGACCTCGAACGAATACGCGAAGCAGACGGCATCCGACACGCTCACCATCGCGATCGCGCAGCAGTAGCGCTTCCGATCCGCGAACCCACACGTTCGCGCGCGACCCCACACGCTTCGGCGTGCCAGACGTGTGGGCTCGGCGCGGAAGGTGTGGGTTCGGCGGGATGGGTGTCGGGTAGGGCAGTAGCGTTTCTGGTCAGGCGGTGACGCGCTCCCAGCGGTCGCCACCCTGCGCCCGGGCCGTAGCCGCGGCCTCGGCCGTGGTGGCAAGCAGAGCGTCCAGGTCGAATCCTGCCGTCGCGACGCTTGCCCAGCCGATGCTGGCTGAGGTGGTCACGGTGATGGGGGCCGCGGGGTCACGCACGGCGATTCGCCTCAGCACATCCCGTACGAGGTCCCGGATGACTGCCTCGGGACGCGAGATCAGCACGATGACTGCGCTGTCGGGGGCGATCGCGATGTCGGCATCCGTCGGGAAGACGGCAGTGACGCGCGCCTGGATGTCGCGAAGGAGCCGACCGAAGATCGCCGGGCCTCCCGCCTCTTGCAGGTCTTCGGCGTCGTCGAGTTCGATGCGCAGGAGCGACCACGTGTCGGCATCCCGCGCTGCCGCACGTTCGAGACGCTCGCGGGCCGTCCCGACGAACCGACCCCAGTCGCCCTGTGGCGCGCTCGACTCGATCGCTCGCGACCCCGGGGTGACCAACGGCACCAGCGACACGAGGGCGCACACCATGTAGACGAGCATCCCGATGGAGTTGAAGATGCGTGTCGAGGCGAAAGCTTCAGCCGTCGAAAGCGGGGTGAAGAGGGCACCGATGAGCACCGTGACGCCAGCGAGCGCGTAGCCCGCCGAGGCGACGACGATGGGCCACAGCAGACGCTCGGACCGTTCCGGGATGCGCCGCCACTCGAGGAGGAACAGCACCCCGAAGATGCCGGACACGAAGAACATGACACGGTAGGCCAGTCCGAACCAGGCCGACTCACCCGGCGCGAGGAGCGCGAGGATCGACGCGGCGGCGACGAGAGCGCTGATCCACGCGTAGGTGCGCACTTTGCGGTGGGCGCGCAGTCCCGACCACAGCAGCGCCGGGGCACCCAACAACAGACCCATCGACCCTCGTCGCAACTCCTCGGATTCGGCCGCGGTCGCGGCGAGGTAGCCGTAGCAGGCCACCATGATTCCCATGAACGTCAGCGACCACAGGAGGGTGGACCGGCGGGGCCTTGCGAGAAAGGCCAGCCCCACGAACAGGATCGTGCCGAGGGTCGCGATGGTCGCGTGGGCGATGCCGATGTTCGCGCCGCCGAGGTCGGGCCAGGGCAACTCACCAGGTGCGGAAAAGATCATCACGACTCCGGAGTGACGGAACGGGGAAGGCGGAGAGTCACTGTCGTGCCGTGACCGAGTTCGCTGGTCACCGTGAGGGTGCCGCCGTGGGCGGTCACGATCTCGCGCGCGATACCGAGCCCGAGACCGGTGCCGGGTGCCTGTTCCTGGGCGCGGGTGCTGCGAAACAGCGGGTCGAACACGTGCTCCAGGTCCTCGGACGCGATGCCGATACCGGTGTCGGTGACCACGATCACGGCGGTGTCGCCATCCAGGGACGCCGAGACCCGCACGGATCCGCCTGCCGGCGTGTACTTGACGGCGTTGCTGACGATGTTGTCGAGGACCTGCCGGAGGCGGAACACGTCGCCATCCATCCGCAGGTGCGCGGGAAGATCGGTTTCGAGCGTCACGCGCTGTTCGCGCGCCGACGCAGCGAAAGCTTCGCTGACGGCGGCGAGCATCGGGACGAGGTCGAAGGAGCGGCGGTCTTGGGTGGGGGTGAACCCGCTGCGTGAGCGTTGCAGCATCGTCGAGGCGATACCCAGCATCCGTTCGCTGGCCGAGAGGATGGTCTCGAGGTGCTCCCGAATCTTCGGAGTCAGCTCGTCCTCTTCTTCGAGTGCGAGGTCGGCGTGGCCGATGATGACGGTGAGCGGGTGCCGCAGCTCGTGGGAGGCCACCGCGGCGATACGTTCGCGTTCGCGCTCGGCCTCGGTGACGGCGGTGATGTCGTGGGCCACGAGCATCGTCGACGCGGAGTCGTCGGCTGACGAGGTCAGCGGCATGGTGGTCACGGAGAGGGCATGCCAGGTGCCCTCGGCGTCGAAGAGCCAGACACGGGCATCCTCGAAGATCTCGCCGCGCTGCGCACGCGCGAAGGTTCGCTCGGATGCCGGAATCGCCGTCCCCTGCAGGGACGCGTACTCGACCGATGTGGGGGGAGAACTCGGGTCGTTGAGGTTCGTGCCGTAGAGGCGGTCGTAGGTGGTGTTGGCAGCGAGCAGAGACCCGTCACGGGCGAAGCGGAGGATGCCGACATCCACGCCGTTGATCAGCTCGATCGTGCTGCGCTCGGCGTTCGAGACCCGGTCGAGCGTCGTCTCGAGACGCCGCGTCTGGCCGAGGAGCAAGCGCTTGAACGCGCGCGTCTGGCGCATCGTGATGCTCGCGGTAACCCCCAGGAACGTCACGCCCAGGAGCACAGTGAACAATTCCACGGCGCCGGGGGGCTCGGCCGAGGTCGCCGCCTCAATCAGAAGAGAACCGGCGATGGTTGCGACAGCAGCACCGAGTGCCCAGCGCGAGAAGTGCAGGCCGATCCACATGATGGGGAAGACCCAGAAGAAGCCGAGCGGCAGGATCGAGGATGCCGCCATGAAACCGACGGCGACGATGTCGGCGAAGGGGATGACCAGCGGCAACCACCGGGGCATCCGCGCCCAGGGGGTTACGAGAGTCACGGCGGTGGCCAGGATGACGATCGCCACACCGGTGAGCATGAGCCACGACGTGAACAGCTCCGGCTCGTAACCGAGCGACACGACCGAGATGATGATGATCGAGACGCCCAGGGAGAGCTGCGTGAGCCAAATAGACCTCACTCGCACTGTCGCGCCGTCGACGTCGCGGAATTGCGCGTCTCTTGCGCTCACCTTGTGCTCCCCCTTAGACAGCGTTGAGTTCAGGCCTTTGTTCGTATCGTATACTTCCAGCGCATCCGGCTTGTGGAACCCGCCATGAGCCCGAGAAAACCGCGGAAAATCAGCCCTCGCTGCCCTGCACGTCGGCCCGCTCAAGGAGAAACCATGGCCACCGCCCCGCAATCGTCGCGCGTCGTGCGCCGCGTCGTGCTCGGTGCCGCCGCACTGGCTTTGGGCGCCTCGTCCTTGACCGGATGCCAGCAGATCGCCGAGGCCTTCAATTCGATCCAGGGCGAAGCGCCGGGCACAGCATCGACGGCGACGCCGGTGCCGCAGCCGGTCTCGACAATGGCGACGATGGACTTCGACTCGCTGTTCTCGTACGACGGGTCTGTCTCGCTCACGACGGATGTCGCGTCCGATCTGGAAGTCGTTCTCGATGTGTGGGCTGCCGACCCGAAGCGCACGCGCGAGTGGACGCCGAACAATGAGAAGGTGTTCGGGTTCGCGATCAACGCGTATGACCGTCGCGTCGATGACAAGGCGGTGTTGACACAGAAGCGCCGCGTCTACATTTCGTCGATTTCGATCACGTCGCAGACCGCGCAGACCTCGGGGATGGTGCAGCAGCCGTTCCAGTTCGCCGCCGACCCGCGCACGCTGGTGCCGCCGGACACGCTGCGCTCTGAGCGCGGCCTGCTGCTCAACAGCTATCAGGGTGGTCTGCTCGTACCCGAGACGACGATCTTCATGCTTCCGGCCGATACGTACGGCATCACGCTGCAGTTCTCGTTCGGCATCTACGTCGAGGGCACCGCCAACGACGACGCCTCGTTCGCGCAACAGACGATCTATCAGTACCTGCCGATCGCGATCTACAACGATCAGGGCACGCTGAACATCGTGTCCAACGAGCCGACCACCGCGCCTCAGGGCTGAGCGGGAGCCGGAGCGAGTCAGCTGACGACGCCGCCTGCCGGCCGGGTCTTGAGATCACTCGTGGCGGTCGGGGCGGCATCGGGCCAGACCGCGGCGAGTTCTGCCTCGGAATGCAGCGTGTAGCGCGTTATGCGGATCTCGATCGCTTCGCGGTAGTCGAGGTTCGGCACGGCGTGGGCGGTTGCCGCCTTCACGACGCTCTCCAGGTTCTCGATCCGCTGGTCTCCGGGAAGTGCGACGACATGGCGGCCGACGCGGCCGCGATGTGCGGCGTCGGGAAGGAGCTCGTGAAGAGACATCGCCGCAGCGCGATCCACGGCTGTTGCTGCGGGGCCACCGAAGGCGGCGCGGATGAGACTGAGGTCGGGGACCTCGACGTCGTAGACGGTCACCGCGCCGTGGGAGGCGATGTCTGAGCGCAGCGCATTGATGAGGTGCTCGATCTGCCGTGCTCGAGTCTCCAGCGCGCGGTCGCTCCACCACACCGCCACGCAGAGGGTTACCACGAGCAGGATGCTGAGAACTGATGCCGTCAGGGGTGAGAACACCGTTTGAAACGCGGGGGAGTCCTCGCCGACGGCGAAGAACATGAACGTGCGGATCGCCGAATACACGGCGTAGACGGCGAAGATGACACCGATCAGTCGGAAGGCTGCGATGTCGCGCGCCGGCGGGCGGAAAGCCTCGATCGCGACCCCTCCGCATCCGACGGCCACCAGGATCAGCCGCAACACGAAGCCGTCGGTCGGGCCCCCGATGACGGCGGTCACTGTCGCGCTCGCGATGAAGGTGGCCGCGACCGCCACCGACACCACCCAGCCGGGGGTGATCGAGGTGTCTCGCAGTTGTCGCATCCCCGCCCAGAAGTAGGCGGGTCCGCCGACGAGCGCCGCGTTCGCCGCCCCGATGATGATCGGCATCGGCTGATCCGGCACCAGTGCGGATGTGATGCCGGCGACGACTCCGCTCAGGGCTGCGGCGGCAGCGAAGCGCAGAAAGTACCGACGGGCAGCGCGCCCACCATTGGGGAGAGGCTTGCCGGGCAACTGGATGAGGGCCGGTGCGGCGATCACGAAAGCGATCGCCAGGACGGCAGACAACTCCAGTACACTCATTCTGCGCTTCTGTTTCTCGGGGCCTCGGGTATTCACCGGAGGCTTTCTTGAGGAAAACCTGAGGTGATGCTCTTCGACAACAGACCGGATGCTTGAGCCGAGTGTAGCAGTGTGGTAACAGCACTTCGGTTGGCGCGCGGATTGAGGGAAGGAGCGTGCTGATGTCCCACTGGGAAGCCCCGTACGTTCCTCCGTACCCGCAGCAGAATCAGCCCGCGATCGGGCAGTATCCCGGTACGGCTTACGCGGGTCAGCAGTATCCGGGTCAGCAGTACCCGGGGCCGCAGTACGCCGATCCCGCATACGGCCAGCAGCCATACGCTCAGCCCTCGTACGGCGACCCCCGGTTCCCGAACGCGCAGGTCGAGACCTCGCACGCGGAGTTCACTGACGAGTTCGAGTCGGTGCTGGAGCGCATCTCGGTGCACCGGTCCACCATCGGATGCGTCATCCCCTGCTACAACGAGGAAGAGTCGATCGCGGGGGTGCTCGAGGGTCTGCTGCACCAGACGCGCGTGCCCGACGTCATCCACGTCGTCGTCAACAACACCACTGACGCCACAGTTGCTATCGCTTCGCAGTACGCCGGCCCGCACCAGGTGGTGACAGACCTCGGCGAGCAGTTCACCGAGGTGTTCATCCACGACATCGGCAAGAACCCCGACAAGAAGGTCGGTGCGCTGAACTACGGCTACGCCCTTGTCGAGGGCTACGACTACCTGCTCGGTGTCGACGGTGACACCATCGCTGACGAACGGGCGGTGGAGTACCTCGAGACCGAGGCCGTCGGTGACTCGCGGATCGGTGGGATCTCGGCGATCTACACGATCGATGACCGCCCCATCAAAGGCCTGATCGGCAAGTTCTTGATCGCCGGTCAGCGCACGCAGTTCGCGGCGTTCAACCTGCAGAATCTGCTGCGCGGACGCAACATGGCAGTGCTCGGCGGCCAGTTCTCGATTTTCTCGACGGCGGCACTGCGCGATGTGATGCGCGCCAACCACCAGAGCACGCCATGGGTGAAAGACAGCGAGGTGGAGGACTCCCTGCTGTCGCTGCAGATCAAGAGCGCCGGCTACCTCACCAAGATCAGCCCGTACGCACGGGCGAGCGTGGGCGGCATGACGACCCTCAAGGGGTACGACGCGCAGCAGGTGAAGTGGACCTACGGCGCGATCGAGCTCATGTGGCCCGGCCAGCGCGGCGACACCAAGGGGCAGCCCTTCCACCCGAACCTGCGCCTCCGGTGGTTCGAGAACTTCGGCATGCTCACGAACCTGTTCGTGCGTGTCGCGTTCTTGACGCTCCTGGCAGCATCGCTCTCGATCAACGCGTTCGTCTTCTCGCCCTGGTGGCTCATTCCGCCGCTGGTGGCGACGCTGCTGAACCTGCGTGTGGCCCTGACGATGAAGTACGTGAACCAGCGAGACATCCTGTTCTCGGCACTCGTGTTCCCGGCGGAGATCTTCATGTGGATCCGGATCGGCCACTTCCTGCGGTCGTGGTCGTCGTTCCTCTCGCGCAAGAAGGTCGACAACTGGGCTGCTCAGGCGAAGGCCGAGCGCGGTGGCGGTGTGTCGCTCGGGCACTGGGTGCCCATGATTCTGCTCGTGATCACGGCGATCGCGATGGCCTTCATCTGGTCACTGCTTGACCCCGTGGTGCAGTCGTCGATCCTGTGGGTCGGCTGGCCGATCGTCGGTGTAGTCACCGTCATCCAGACCCTGCTCATGGCGTTCAAGCTGTTCCGCCGCCAGTACGGCTACAAGGTCTGACGGGCTCGCGCGCCAGCCCGGGCCGGGTTACTGGCCCGGCGGCGGCGCGACGTTCTCGGCTGTCATGCGGTAGCCGACGCCGCGCACGGTCTCGACGTAGCGCGGGTTGTTCGGATCGTCGCCGAGCTTTCGGCGCAGATTCGTCATATGCGCTTCGATGGCGCGCTTGTCGGCATCCCCGACGAAGTACGACGTCACGTATGACTCGCCGCGCAGCACGAGCGTCAGGTCGGCCTTGCTTCGCACCCGGCGCTTGGATTCCATGAGCGTCGCCAGCAGCTCGAACTCCGTGCGTGTGAGTTCGACCTCGCGGTTGCCGACCAGCACGATCCGCGAGTCCGGGTCAAGCACGAGGTCACGGTGGACCAGAGTGTGGGGTCCGAGGTGGTGACCACCGGGACCTGGGACCGGGGCGTTCGGTGGTGTGCGTGCCACCAACTGAGATCCGGGAGGCTGCTGGTTGCCGCCGGCTCCCGGCGGGTCGACCGGAGCCTGCGGCGTCGGCGGATAGTACGGCTGTGCGCCTCCGGGCTGCGGATAACCGGGGTGCTGAGCGGGGTAGCCGGGCTGGGGTGGGGCCTGGGTCGGCTGTTGCCCTGCCGGGTAGGGAGCCTGTGCCGGATGCTGGCCCGGGGCCTGGGCGGGGTCGCCGGGCGTGACGGCTCCGGTCGCATCGATAGTGGCGAACGGTTGCTGCGCTGCCGGCGGCACGGCGCTGGGCGCAGCGGGCTGGGTAACGATGGCGGGTCGCGCGCCCGGGAACGAGGGCCCCGAGGGTGCCTGCGCGGGCGGCTGGGCTGCAGTCGGTGTCTGGCGCGGGCGGCGCAACAGCGCTTCGATCCGTGCCCGCAGTTCCCGCGGGCGGAACGGCTTGACGATGTACTCGTCGGCGCCGGCTCCTAAACCCAGGACGACGTCAGCCTCGTCTTCGAGGCCCGTGAGCATGATGATGTAGGTGTCGCTCTGGGCGCGGATGCGGCGGGCTGCCTCGAACCCGTCGATACCGGGCATGTTCACATCGAGGGTCGTGATCAGTGGCTGGTAGGAGAGGACGGCACGGACACCGTCGATGCCATTGCCCACCGAGACCGTCGAGAACCCGGCCGCCTCGAGTGTTTCGGCGAGGATATGCCGGATCTGCGGATCATCCTCGACGATGACGGCGGTCTTGCTCACCCCCGCGTCAGTGCTCATGCTCGATTGTCTCTTTCGCGTCGGGCTGGGTCGAGTATCCGAGCCGCGTAATCCCAGGCATGCGCGGCCGACCCTCTTGATCGTACACAGGCGGGCAGACCGGGGGCGCGGCCATCCGTCGGCGTGCCACGGTGGCCTGCGTGCCGAGCGCCGTCCTCAGGGGAGCGTGACGTTGCGGGTCAGCTCCACCGCGGACTGGGGCCACCATGCGCCGGCTACCGGTCCGCCGTTGCAGGTGCCGTCGCTTTCGCCTGGCGGCTTGATCCAGAGGTTCGTGTCGACGACGTCGTCGCCGTAGGTGCCGCCGGGAGCGCCGATGAGCCTGCCCGGGGGGTTGCACCACTCGCCGTTGGAGCCGGCGCCGTTGCGAGACGTGTCAACGATCGCGTGAAGGCCGCCGGTCAGGCCCGAGAGCTGGTGGGCGTAGTCGAACTCGATCGCCGTGTCGTTGTAGTTCGAGACGTTCGTCGCGAAGCCGCGGATGACATCGTTCATGCCGATGCCGTTGATGAGCTCGGCCATCTGCGAGGCCGGCAGCCAGGTCGAGTGACCGCCGTCCACATAGATCCAGGTGTTCGTCGAGGCGAGTCGGGTGATCGCATTCCGCAGCTGCTCCGTGCGCTCGGCGGTGTTTCCGCACTCGGGGGCGAGGGCCAGGCTGTCGGGTTCGAGGACGACGGTTTTCTGGATGTCGGGGGCCGAGTGCAGGGCCTCGCCGATGATCTGCGTCCACTCGGCGTAGGCTGCATCGTCCAGTCCGCCCGCGGAGAGGCCCGCGCTGCAGTCGCGCTCGGGAAGCCCGTAGACCACGATCGCCAGCGCCTTGCCCTGCGTGCGGGCCTCGCTCAGGAGATTCGTCATCCGCGCGCCGATCTCACTCACCGGATCGATCTCGGGGGTCAACCAGTAGGCGGTGGGCTGGGCTGCCAGGTAGTCGGTAGCGGCGAACTCGTCGGTCCCCTCGGCGAGGCCCGGCAGTGCGAGGGCGGCTTTCGACTCCTCCGGGGCGATGATCGTCGTCCCGACTGCCGGAGCGGTAGCGGTCAAATCACGCACCCAGTGATTCAGGAACATCCAGACGGTGGCGGCGATGGCTGCCACGAGAAGGACGCCGACCGACACGATCGTCGCGATAGCCCACCCGGGCAGGACCTTCGGCTGTGATTCCGGGCGCACCGCGGCGGACTCGGGCTGTTCTTGCACCGCGGAGGCGCGTCGGGAGGGCACGACCAAACTCTAGCGGAGGGCTTTGGAGGATCCCCGTGAACCCCCTCCTGCGGTAAAGAGATCGCAAACGCTGGGGATATGTCCAGCGGAGCGCACACGGTCGGCATCCGTGCCCCTCTATCGTGGGGAGTGGCATGAAGGTCATCTCGTACAACCTGCGCAAGCACCGTGCGGCAAC
>MDTC01176773.1_pt1 | contig 16298 bp, 29 predicted proteins | sample 811181 | NCBI WGS metagenome assembly MDTC01 (sample SAMN05326644, study PRJNA326480) | marine metagenome | isolation source: seawater | place: Pacific Ocean: North | collected 2011
CAGACGGATGAATACTAATGCTTTAAACTTCATTATTATAATATGCGATAGTTGCATGAAACTTATCTATGGGATCAATTGTTTCTCCCAATGAACTTCTTATTCGTTCTTTGACTTCTTCATTACTAATCTCTTTCAAGATTTGCCTCAGTTCGTCATCATCAAACTTGACATAATAATTATTATAGTGTTTCATCTATTTTCATACTCCCTAATTAATCGTTCAATTTGTTTCTTGTCTGTACCACAAGGAGCATTTCTTAAACAGATAAGAGTAGCATCAGTATCTGAGATTGAAGGTTTGATAGTAAACCCCCACCTATCAACTTCACCATCAATAGGTGCCTCACAAGGATCAAATTCATGTGACATTAAACTGACGACTCAAGATAATGTACATAAGGTTTTTGGTCTGACATTTTACCATTCTCATAGGTAGATGAATAACCATAGTCCTTACGATCTTTATAACCAACCATACGACCCTTTGTATTTTGAAGTGCCGGCATGAATGCAATAAAGAAAAATACACCTGGTGCTCCAATGATTAATGCAGCACCAAATGCATATCCTGCTAAAAATTCAACAATCGTGTGATTAGCAGCCCATGAAAACTCGGTTTGTGTTAAAAGTTCAAACATCAGAATCCTCCTCCTTTGGTTTTTTTCTTTGGTTTGGGCAATAACTCTTTTAATTCTTTCTCTGTGTATTGATTACAGAGTTCTAACATTTTATCTAAGGCATATTGAAATTGAGAACCCTTACTCATTTTACTGAGTAAATGATGTGCTACATCATATCTAAGTTCTTCGATTTCATTCTTATTCATTTTTTCTTTAAAATAAATTTACCTGAGAATTCTTCAACACATAAATGTTCAGGTTCAAATGGCCATCCAGTGTCTTTTAGAGTTTCATACTTATTCCTATAATAATTCATAAGTTCAGAACACTCAGTGTGTTCAATACCCTCATGAATTATATCAGATTTAAATCTAATTGTATAGAGACCTGTTTTACTACTATAGATTTCGGAAGTCATTTGAATTCACACTCCACCATAAGTTCAGTAAGACATGCAAGCATGTTTATTTCTTGATCCGCCACGAACGCCACTTGATATTGATACTTAGCAATGACAAGCACAGCAGCAGGAATAGAACCCGGAACAAGGGATTCATATAGAGAGTCATAAATCCTACGGAGCAAAACACTAGAATCATTATCCAGGTTACTGACAACCCACTTACGAACTTCTTTAAAGTTTTTTTGTTTAAGGTTTTTAATAAGTTCATTTACTTTTACATCACCAAAACTTGCGAGTATACCACTATCAATTTTACCTGAAGATGAATATTTTTGCAACTCATTTAAAACCCGACGCCAATCTGGAAAGTGCTTGTTTATAATTTCGACAAGAACTTTTGAATCATACTCAATATTCTCTTTCTCAAGGATAGTCTTGATACGGTTGAAGAATACTGAGGCGAGTTTTGGTCTGTCTTTTTTAGTGGTGGAAAAGTCAATACACGCGCACCGGGAGTGCAGTGGTTCGACCAAACGATTTTTGAAGTTGCAGGTGAAGATGAATCTACAGTTGCTACTAAACTCCTCAATAAACGCCCGTAGGAGGAGTTGTACGTCGTTTGTTGTGTTATCTGCTTCGTCAATGATGATGACTTTGTGTTTAGCAGTTGCTGTAAGCGAAACGGTCGAAGCGAAATTTTTCGCATTGTTTCTGACCGTATCCAAGAATCGTCCTTCATCGGATCCATTGATAACATAATAGTCTACCCCCAGTTCTTTACACAGTGCCTTTGCAACAGTGGTTTTACCACATCCTGCAGGTCCCGCAAGAAGAAGATTCGGAACCTCACCATTATCTAGGAAGTCTTGGAAGGTCTTTTTAATATTGTCAGGAAGTATACACTCTTCAATTGTCTGAGGTCGATATTTTTCGACCCAAAGAAATTCATCACGACTCATTAGTTTTCCTCAGTTCAAAAGACCCGTCTTCACGGTCAATCCATTCTATCATATCCCCTACCATCCATCCAGTAGATTCCAATATATCTTCAGGGATGGTAAGCAATCCGTCATCATCTACTTTCATACTCCATGTTGTTTTCATAATAAAAAATAGTTAATGTTTAATCATACACGGTTTTTCTTTTTTTAATATATTTTAATTCTTTCCACTGATAGTTGGGACAAACTAAAAGGATATGATTTTTTTGGTGATGTGTTCCACCATTTTTTATATCTTTCTTACTACTAGTTCCTAGTTCAATCGTAATATATAATTCATCAAAAAAATAAACCCAACCTTCATGATTTCTCCATTGAACATAATCATTTACTTTAGGAATATATGACATCATTCATACCCAATTTGGTTTACGGGATTGGTCACGAAGATAATTAGATGCAACCCAAGGTTTGCTGCCAATGTACATTTTGTAAGCAGTAAAAGTATCAATGCTTGTGTCAAGTTTAAATTCATCGGGCATTGCACGGGCAAAATTATCAGCAAGGGTATGACAAGTTATTGCTTTATCAGAATTTTTATGGAAAATTTTCTTTGCTTCAAACAAAGTTTTAGCACAGGAATGAATCTTACCATATCTATGATGATACTCGGAAGAAAGAGCACATCCATGTTGAATCAACCATGCAAGATTATAGTAATTATCTGCTGCCCAAATAGTGCAGGGATGATTTCTAAAAGCACCTTTTTTAGTGCTATATGGATCACCATCTTTTTTATGAATTTGACCCCAATTTAGATACCAATTAGAGTAAATGATAGAAATCATTTGGCAGCACTCTAGAGGCATCTTCACAATATGTTTATCGGGAAGAACCTCAGCAGATTGCTTGGGGTCGTATGAAGTCACAAAGATGTTCATGAGGTTTACTTGTTGAAAGTAGAGTCAGGTTCAAGAGCAATGTAATAAGTAACTTGATTATCTTTATTAACAAACCTAGCAAGAAGTTTAGAAGAAATTACAATTTCATACTTTCCTGGAATAATCTTAATATTCTCTACTTTAAAGTTGAAAGAAAATTCGTTACCTGTTTCACCAACAATTTCACAGTAATTATCGGAAGTATCATTTTTCTTATCTCTAAGGACAAGTTTAACAACACCCGCCTCTCCAACTACAGATAAATCATAAAGTTGATAAATTGAAGACGCTTTAGTCAATTTCGTCAATTGACTATAGTTAATTTCAAAACAAACATCTTCAGATGGAAGAGTTAGTTTCTTTTCTGGAGGAGTAATAATTACATTCTCATCTGCAAAAAAGTACTTAGACCTAGACTTACCTTCTTTGATTACAACATAACTTTCATTAGTAAAATCTAACTCGGGATTTTCATGAAGACCAAGACCATTTAGGAATCGATTCAAATCATAAATTCCAAAGTCTCTAGGAAAGTCTTCTTCAACAGTTGCTTCTGCAAGAATATTCCTCATTACAGACATGGTACGAATACTACTTCCCTTCTTAATCAAAATTGATTGATTGATACCAGAGAAGTTTTTTAGAATGTTTAGCGTTTTATCAGAAAGTTTCATAAGGGGATGCATTTTCATTACAGAGGCCAGAGAAATGGTAGAGAAGAATGCAATAGTGAATTGCTTTTAGAAGATCTCGCTGGTTCTTACCATTCTTTTTACCGAAGCGAGAGAGATACTTGATAGCGTTGGATCTACAGAAAGGTTCTGCATCACCAATACCTTCAATCAGATCAAGTGTCTGAGTTTTTGAATTGGGAGAAGCATAGTGAGCATTGTATGTCCCACTAAGATAGTCCCGAATCTCTTTGAGAATAACATCCTCATGGTACTTCCAGAACCCATTGTCATTCTTAGGAGGTTCTGGAAGATCAGGGATATCAAACGAGATAGTATCGTCACTAGAGGATCCAGAAATCCCCCTGGGGGGAATATCTGGAGATGATTCATAATCAAAATTCATAGTGTATGAAGAAGAAATCATTGTATAATTATTATATCAGAAAGTTATATGAGAGTCAATACAAGTCTTGTTCTTTATGCTCGTTATTCTCTTCAGAAGGCATCTGAAAGTCTGCGTCAATCTTGTCATAAAGTTCCATGAAAGATTGCTTTGTTTCATCATCAAAGCGATTTACACAAACTTCAATTGATTTTGCTTTGTTGTCAAAGATGCTGTAAGCACGAATGATGTGAACCAGACGACGAGTAGAGATAATCTCATCTACACCACCATCATAGAATGTTTTACGGATAATGTCACCCCAATCAACTAAACGCTTACAAAAATCACGATCCTCTACACCAAGATCTAATGCAATACCTTCTAGAATCTTTTGTTCAACTGAAGGAGTTGGATAAGACTGCTCAAAGGTTACAGGGAATCGTTCCAAGAATGCCTCATTAAGAACGTTAGTGCCGATAAAACGACCATCATCAGAACCCTTACCCTTGGTGTTTGCTGTTGCGAATACGTTAAATCCTTTGGATGGTTTGATGAACTTACCAATCTTCTTCAAGAACACCCCTTTACCTTCAAGGATGGACTGGAGACAGAGGACTTTGTTACTAGCAAGGTCAATTTCATCGAGTAGCAAGATTGCTCCTCGTTGGAGTGCTTCAATGACAGGTCCGTTATGCCAGACAGTTGCCCCATCCACAAGGCGAAACCCACCAATAAGATCGTCTTCATCGGTTTCAATAGTAATGTTTACACGAATTAATTCTCTACCCAGTTGAGCACACGCTTGCTCAACAGAGAAAGTTTTGCCGTTACCGGACAATCCCGTAATGAACGTTGGATAGAATAGACGGGACTTAATAATTTTTTTAACATCAGTAAAATTACCAAACTGGACGAAGGTATCATCTTTTTCTGGAATTAGGTTTTGTTCGATAGCGGGTAATGCAGAGGGTGCCTGATATGTACGTTCAATTTCCCCAACTTTCTGCTGAGTTACTTCTAAATTCCATTGCGCTCTACCAGTCTTATAGTCAGACAACTTATTAGCCACAGTCTGATAGTTGTTTCCATTCATAGCACACCATGCACGAACATCTGAAGAAGTAATCAGATTGCCATAGAGAGATTGGAGAGAAGTGCGAATGTAATCGGAAGAAATGGTCATTACAATGTTTGTGTTCGACAGATTAATTATAAGGGCATGTAGAAGTCTTTGCCGTCTTCTGAGGACAGATTATCGATTGTCATACCATCATGTTTTTTTCTACAAGCATCCCTCGCATATGCTCTAGCGAGGGATGTTATCTCTGAACACGTCCTATCTTTTTTACCACAGTAAGGGCAAGTTGATAGAGTGTCACTCATCAGACTCTACAGAAACCTTAGGTTCTACAGAGGGTTTTGAGTTTAGTTTAGTTTGTGGTTCAACTTTTTTTACAACATCTTTTTTAGGTTCCTTTGGTGCAGGAGTTGGAGTTGAACCAATGAGATCGGAAAATCTGCTCATTTTTTTATTAGAATTATTTTATATATTTATTACACAACTAATTCAATAAATTCGCTCAATAGTTTTTTATTCATTTTTTTATTGCCTAGAGATTTTACAAATGCACTTTTAATCTGAGATTTAGTTGCATCCACTTTAACATTAAACTCAGTATCTTGAGATAGAGAAGTCGAGGCAATTCCAAAATACTTTTCATATCCCATATTTTTAATAGATACCATTTTACTCTTTTTCCATTGCTGGATTTTTTCTACAGTATCAGAATCATTAGAACAATATGAACGAATAAAGTTTCCAGATTCTCTTGGTTCCAAAATTCTAATTCCAATAAAATTCACATTAGCAAATTCAGTTTTAAGATTTTTTAATAGAATATTTGTAAACTTATTATATTCCCAAGGAATAGCATAAGTTGCTCCAGTTTTCCGATTACGAAGATAATCTTTATTTGGAGTTAGACCAACTGCACCAATATAATTAGATTCCTTTTCCCAAAATCTCTTCACAACTTTATGTCTTGGTAAATGATTTGCCTCACCATCAGTCAAAATAATACAATTTACTTTTTCAAGTCTATACTGTTTTTTAAAGTTTGGAATAATTTTGTGAAGACAAATAATAGACTCATTCAATGGTGTTCCAGACAAACTAAGTTGTGAAGGAGGATTAAAGTCACAATAATGCCGAATAGAATAAACACATCTCCAAATATTCAACATCTGTACATGTAGATCTTTAGTAGGAGTATCTGAGGTAAAGAGATTCATCATAGAAAATGATTTATCTACGCAAAACAATCCTTCTCTCTTAATGTAATGCTCCATAGGATCTACCGGTGCAAAAGTATCTCCGTAATAAGCATTCTTTCTAAACTCATTAGTAAATGCATACACCTTGAATGGGATATTTACTTTCCTACAAAACCAAATTAAATTATAAAGTTGCTTGATAGTATCAAGGATAGTATTACACATGGATCCAGACCAATCAAGAATAAAAATTAGTCCGTGGTTTTTTCCATCTGCAATAGTAGTTACTTTTTTAAACAAATCTTCATTATACTTATAGGTATGAAGTTTGGTGCAATCTAAAACTCCAGTCCTAGACACATTCGCTCTAGCATAATTAGATGCTGCTTTTTTGCATTCAAATTCTTTAACAAGATAATTTACTTCTTTCTGAGCATCTTTTTTAAACTTTGTAAATTTAGAATCACAATGTAAAAAGACTTCTTGCCAATGCTCGTAAGTTTTGAAATGACTAGTAATTACCTCATGAACTTCTTCATTTGAATTAACAATTGTATTTAAATCTAAGTCGGGAATTTCAACATACTCATTACTAAGTTGATTAGAATCAATGAGATCCTTCAGTTTACTTGAAAGACTATTATCAGTTTCAACTGTAATTTCTTCATTAGAATCACTTTCTAACTCAAAATCATTATCTTCAAACGAGGTATCATCACCCACATCACTTTCTTCATTAGCATCGTCGCTGGAATTATCTTGCTGTTCTTTCTGCAAATCATCGGAATCTTCACTTCCCGAATTATTTGAATTTGATTGTTGATTTGGATGATTATCAGTTTTAGTTTCTTCTTCTTTTTTCTTTTTACAATATTGATACAAAACTTCTGCTGCCAATAATACATCAGCAAAAGTTTCTGCATCAGCAATCATTTTTACAATATCACTTTCTTCAGAATTTTGAAAATTAATATCAACAAAACTACCAATCTTGAAGTAAAGATTTACTCTATCAGCAAGATTCATTTTTTTAATATCAGTACCTTCTAATTGAAAAAAGTCTTGATCAGAAAGTTCTTTATACCCACCAGCAAATGTTTTGAAAAGTCCTGCATACTTACGCTTCATAAGTTTCTCAATGCGAGCATCTTCCACTACATTGACAAACTGACGAGGAATTTTTCCTTCAAAACTCCAATCATTAGGAGTGTACAGTGCATGTCCAACTTCATGACCAACAAGCATATCATATACAGTGTTGGTTGCTTTATCCCACATAGGTAATGTCAGAACGCGAGTCTCAACGTTGAACATTGCAGTTTCAACATTCTTATTTTCAATTAACAAATCTTCAGTCGCAAGAAGTTTTGCAAGTTGACCTTTGATTTCAAAATTGATGGACATAGGATTTCGTATCGATGTCTATAGTATAAGACCCCTTCCGTTGGGAAGAGGTCTGAATGTGACTCTTTTTAAAGTGGCGTAATGCCTCTTTTCTCGCTCTCATTGCTTGAGGTTTGAGTTTTCTTTTTTGTTCTTTCTTTGAATGATGCTGCCAATTTGGCGTGGTCATTGTACTTGTCCCGTAGTTTTCAGGTATTGTAGCGTTTCTTTCATAGATCCGATGTGCTTATAACCAATGCTTATCTGAGGGCAGGTTGCCTCTAATCCAAATTCTGCATGAAACTGCTTATCGTTAAAATGATCTCCAAGTAAAACTTCATAGACATCGATTCCAATATTTTCTAGAAGAGATTTTATTCTCTCACACTCTTGACTTCCTCTTGAATAAAGTGTTGCTTGATTACTAATATCAGTCATTACCAACGTTCCTCATGTGTTCTAATTTTACCTTCAACCTCATCAATATGAGCATGGTCAATATTTATATGCGCTCCTTTTTCTAGAGCATCTGCAATTCTTTCAAGAGCACTAGCAATACGTAATACGGCACTTTTGTCATCATTTAAGTTAGTCACGTTACCTCCAATCATTCATAGTGTTCTATTTAATCTAGTTTCTGCTTGATCAGGAAAATCTCTTGGACGACTATCTGTTGCATTGTCAGTTCTAGGTGAACCTTCATTTTTCTTTTCAGTTTTTTGAAAAGATACTCTTTTATACCTATTTTCCCAAACATCAGGCATCCAGTATGTCACTTGCCAGTTAATAGGATCATCACCACAGATAGTATTACTCAACTCAATATGCCTTTCAACAGAATGAGGAAAGACACCGAGTTGGATGTATCCGTCGTGACTAACACATCTACCATTACCAATGTCAACTAGGAATAGCATCTTACTACTCATAGCACTTGTTGCTCTGGGTTAAGATTTTCGATAAACTGCACGGGATCCTTTTCTGACTTGTGAACCCAATGATAACGCATCATCTTAAAAATAGGATCCCATGTTTGGATAACGACATAATCAGTCACGTTGTCTCCAATCGTCAGGTTTGTCTCTTTGAAACCAATCTTTAATATCATCAGCACCATTAAATCCAGTTCTATGATTGGATGGATCAGGATCTCCCAAACCCATCCTATTCATAAAATCATCTATACTGCCCTCTTCAATGTCTTGAGCAGCTTGTCTTCGTGCTTTCTGTAACCAGTCTCTAGCAGTGGTATGTGCCTTGGCAAGTTTCTGTGCCCAGACCATATCATCTAGTTTGACTTCCTCTCCATTTGCAATCTTCGTACAGATAAATTCCAGTCTTAGTCTGTATTGAGTAGATAACATGTCAGTCTCTGTAATCTAATTTAAGTTCTAAATCTTCTAACCTATTATATTCCGCATGTGCTCTTTCTTGTCGGTCACATACAATACCAAGAATATCATTCATGATAGTATCATTATCAATATAATCATCTAGATACTTGTCAATTGCTTCTTTTAAGTATCTGTATCTGTGCCACTCAGGACTATATGGTTTGTATTGCATAATAAAAAATAACTTTATACTATATTTAGACCTTGTAAGAAAAGTTTTTACGCTTCTCAAACTTGACCACATTTTCAAATTTATCTTTAAGTGAATCCTTGTGAGAAATTACAAAAACATTTGCATCACTAATAACATATCTAATAATTTTTAAAAACTCATCTGCACCAAATCCATCTAACGAAGAATCAAATGTTTCATCAAAAATAATTAAATTACAGTTCAATGAATTTTTAACTCTTGCAACTTCTCGCCAAGCAAATAACAAAGATAAATTAATTCTGGATTTTTCACCTTCACTAAACGAAGAATAAGTGAAGTCTTCATGGATTGGTGATTGTACCGTCTCGTTAAATTCTTCGTCTAATGTGAAGTTAATGTAGAAATCCATCATTTGAAGATATCGATTCACTTGCTGATTAATCAGTGGGAGATACTTTTTAATAATTTGGGTTTTAACCCCACCATCTTTCAGAAGTGATTGGCAAAAGTTATAATATTGGATTAACTCTTTATTGGAAGTAATTTCTTTCTTTAGAGTTTTTAAATTTTGACTGAAATTTTCTAGTTTCTCATGTTCAGAATTTCTGCTCTCAAGTTGATTGGTAATAGTTTGAATTTCCTGTTGTAAATTTCTGCACTGATTTTGTAGTCCAGAAATTCTAATGTTGTTTTGAGAAATTTCATGTGTTAGAGAAACGACCTCCCTAGATAACTCGGCAAACTGTTGAGACTTGTTATCTTCTTCTACTATATTGGTCTGAAGTTTTTCAAGACCTTGTTCAAATTCGACAATAGAAGATTTTAAATCATCAATTTTATTTAACCGAAAAGATTCTTCTATATTTTGAGTACAGGTGGGGCAAACCGAATTCTCTGAAAAAAATCTTTCCTCTTTTTCAAAAGTTTCTTTCTTCTGATTGATCTTTGCTTTCAGACTTGTGAATTTCATCAAAGCCTTTCCAGAAGACTCAAACTTTTTCATCTGAGTATTCAAAGACTCAATAGTTTTATTAGTCTCTAAATTACTTTCAATCAGATCAGATGCCTCTATAGCAAATTCTTTAATCTTGCTTTTCTTTTGAGTGATATCGTCCTTTCCTTGACTCTCAATTTTATTGATGAATTGTAGTTGCATATTGTACTTATCACTCAGAGAATCTTCTTTGAGTTGAAGAACATTTAATTCATCTTTGATCTTCTTCGTACTCTCTTTGATAATACTTGACATTGAAGAAAAGATTTTAATGTCAAGTAAATCTTCAATAACTTCTCTCCTACTGGCAGCAGTCAACTGCATAAATGGAACGAAGTTACTACTACCAAGAACAACTAACTGAGTAAATGATTTGTAGTTCATCTTCAAGATACTTTGTTCAAGTATCTTTTGTTGATCAGATGCTGATGCTTGTTGGTCAACCAGTTTTCCATTCTTATGAATTTCAAAGATAGTTGGTTTCATTCCACGAACTATTTTCCAGTCAGTATTACCTATTGAAAAAACAAGTTCAACCACACATTCTCTTTCATTTGTAGAGTTTAATAGTTGAGGTTTATTGATTCCTCTAAAAGATTTACCAAAAAGAGCATATGTAAGAGCATCTAACATTGTACTCTTACCGGATCCATTGTTACCAACTACAAGTGTTGTAGGATTTTTATCGAGTGGAATCTCAATAAAATAATCTCCACAACTTAGGAAGTTTTTATACTTAATTGTCTGAAAAATAATCATCGTCAAATGGCGGAATTACAATATCATTTTTGGTAAATATGACGTACTCATATCCATGCATTTCACATGCGTGTACTACTGCATCATCTTCTACTTCATAGACCTCCATAGTAGGATATTTTTCACTTTCGTTCAAAAGCATAGCATACCTTTCGGCGTCATCGTTCTCCTCAAAGATACAGAGAACACTCTCTCCATCATCATTCTTTAAAGAGAACGCTCCTTCATCTGTGCTTCCTACCATGGTTATAATGTACATTATATCATTTCACATGCTTCTTTATAAACTTCCTCAAAAATCTTATTAATTTTTGACTTTTCTAAATCCGTTGTGGATTCTTGGATATATTTATTTACAATAGAGATTGTATGTTCCGACTCAAGTTCTTCAAACATCGGTGGTTCTTCCGTATTGAAGTTTTCAACAATTTTTACTTCAGCAACATCTGCTTTGTATAGGTCGTTGATAAAATCATCAAACTCAGAAACATTGTTTTTCTGCTTGACAATTACTTTAACAATCTTATTTTTGTACTCATCAAAATCAACTTCAATTCCATCATAATACTCAATCTGGTAGAACATCCTGTAAGGATTATTGATTGGTTCTAGTAAAAGATTTTCAGTATTAAATAAATGAAATCCTCTTTCATCGTTTAGGTCATTCCAATACATCTCATAAGGATTACCTAGGTAATAGATTTGACTATTATCAGATCGAGTATGATAGTGTCCAGAGAACACATAATCGAATTTCTTAAACAGGTTTTTATCATGTCCTTCTTCCATCACATGACCTTTATATGCATAGAATCCAGCAATCTCTAGATGACCCATAGCAACTTTGGCAGATGTCTTTTTCATTGCCATTAGAGTGTCATATTCGTTCTCCTGATTAATCCAAGGAATAAACAGAATAGGTAGACCGCCAATAGTAATTTCTGTTGGTTCTGAGATTACATTAACGTTATCATACTCTCTTAGAAGTAGATCTACAGCATTCACAGAATTAGTATTCTTATAGTATGCAGTGTGATTTCCAACTACAGTATATACCGTACATCCAAGATCTCTCAATCGATCATAGTAATTATCTTTTGCCCACTGTAGAGCAGAAAAGTCTATACTCTTACGATTGTCAAACGTATCTCCAAGATCAATAACGGTCTTGATATTATTGTCTTCAATATTTTTAAAGAAGATTTCGTAGAACTGTAGAAAATAATCATGAAACAAATCAGAGTTTTTTCTACACCCAAAATGTTGATCTGTGATAATGGCAGTTAGCATTAATATCTGAGTTTAGAATGTACGTTGTCTTTGATAGAATTATAATCGCTATAGTTCATTCCGTCAACTAGTCCATCATCGACAAAGACCTCATCAAATCCAGTCTTCTCTAAGATCTTATTCTTAATATCTAACTGACGCTTTTCTCTTTGAATGCGGCGAAGAAACGCATAGTAGATAATCTGAGTGAAGTATGCGAAAGGATTCTGAGACTTTTCTGGATTAAAATTATGAATGTACTGAACGCAGTTTTCAATACCATCTGAAATCATATCATCCTTGAAGATATAATTTACAAAGTTTGGTTTGAAAGAAAGGTGATTAGCAATCTTTAAGAAACACTCTCCAAGGTAATTTGTAATCCTTGGTTTCGGTAATCCCTGTTCTTCTGCTTCCTTTACACTTTTTTTGTACTCAATAATAGCATCAAGAAAATCTTTATTATTGACGTAATGAACTGACTGTTGTCTTTTTCCCATGGTTAAACTTATTTTTTACTACTATAAAAAAATTTAATACTCAATAAGTTTATCATAACATACTTTTTTCAGAATAACAACTTGACAAGACCCAGTTAATCTGTGTATAATACCTTTGTTAGGGTTGATGAGACAGCTTTAGTTACTTAGAGATTCTTATATATCTTCTCTAAGATCTTCTTTGCTTCATTAACATTAGATAAGTATCCCATCTTTCTAGTCTTATTTGGTTTCTTTGGGGAAAGAATGTTCTTAGAACTTTGTTTCTTAATAAATGTTTGATGCATCATAATCATCTCCATATCCCTAGACTCTGCCATTGTAAGGACATCACTCATGTTGAGTACAAATATATCTTCCTTGGTTGTCTTTAACCATGGTTCTACTTTGTACCCAACTTTACTTCCAGTTCTAGAATTTAAATCAGTAATTACAATTGGATTTGTAACTAGTAATTTAATATCTTCACACTCTTCTGTTGTTGGTATTACTTTAGCAAAGATCTCTTCTCCAGTCTTTAGTTTTAGTGTTGCATAAAAGTCTTCTTCCATCATGTCTTTAAGTTGATTGTAATTATTTCATAATTAAACTTCTCTTCATTATAAATTTTAATTCTTTCTATCAAATGATTTAAAGTATAATTTTTTTTACCGTTGATTGTACAATCATCAGAGATGTCATATAGTTTTGCCTTTGTTTTGGTAGTACTTTTTCTTAAGACTCTTCCGATTGATTGTAGATTTCTAATTCTTGATTTACTTGGAGATGCAAAAACTACATTGTGTAAATTTTTAATATTGATTCCTGTAGAGAACACTCCATAAGATGCGATAATGATTGCATTATTTTCTTTTTCAGTAATTTCTCTTACTGCTTCTCTTTCAGAAGTATCCACTCCACCATGAACAAAGAAAATTTTTCTATCATCACTAACATTACTATTTATTAATTCATACAAAGGTTTACCATGAGACTCAACTCTTGAAAAAAGAATTAAAGTATTTCCTTTTAGTTCTAAAGATAAATTTTTAATGAAGTTATTTCTTCTATCATTACTGATCAAAAACTGAATTTCATCTTCATAAGTATTAAACACTATTGGTTTATGCTTTAGAAGAAGACATTGAATATCTAACTTTGAAAGATGTCCTTTCTCCATTAGTTCTGCAGTCTTGGTTACTTTATATGATGGCCCAAACAGTCCTTCTAAGACCCACTTATGAGTCTGGGATCCATCTAAAGTTCCAGTGAATCCAAACCTATACTTAGTATGATGAAGTTTAGTCATAATAGAAACTAATGACTTACTCTTGAACTGGTGTGCTTCATCACCAATTACAACAGTGTAACTTTCAAAGAAAGACTTTGGTAGTTTGTAGATACTCTGCCATGTCGTTACTGTTACTGGTAGGTTCGTATGCTTCTCTCTACCAGAATAAATTTTATGACAATTAGAATCTGAGTCCCAACCATAATCTGAAAAGTCTTTTACCATCTGCTCGACGAGACTTGTAGTTGGAACGATCAGTAATATCTTTTCACCTTTAGCCACGTAGTATCTTACAAGAGAATAGATCATCAAACTCTTGCCAGATGCTGTTGGACTTATTAATAATTTTCTATTATATCTTAACGCTGCGTAAATCCCTTCCAACTGATAAGGTCTTGGTTTAAACCTTGAAATGGAATTTACATAATCTTTTACCCCTGGTTCTGAAATATTATCGTTAACTTCAAATGGTAATCCATAGTAGGGATTACTCTTAAACTCGTAAGTATAGTTGTGAAGTTTGATCTTCTCAATTACTTTATCTAAAAGACCCACATAGATTTCTCCAGTGTGGGTACTTAATAATCTGATCTTTCCATCCCAATACTTGCTTCTCATCTGAGGCATGAATTTCGCACCCTCAACATCAAAAGTAAAATACTCTTGAAGTTCATACAAGATATGAGGATCACATTCTAGTTTAATGTAAACCTCATTTTTCTTGGAAATTACTACGTCAGACATACATGACTAAAATACTTAATAGTATTTATTTACCCCAGTCCAGATTGGAATTTCATGTATTCAATAGCATTTTTAATTTGAAAAGTACGGTTATGAATTGACTTAATAATATCTTCAAGATATTTAATCATAACATCATAGTATTCTACTTTTAATGCTGCAGAAGATAATGTTTCATCAGCATCTAAGTATTTTTGAATAGTGTCTTTGTCCCTAATTCTTTTACCAAAAGGTTCTTTTTTATAAACTTCATCGTCAGCCTTTCCTGTAATATATTCATATTTACTATGTCGAATATTCTTTTTATGCTGATCTGCTCTTGCTCTCAGTAGAAGAATGTTATTGTAAATTTCATAATATTTTGAATGCAAAACAGGAATGTTTAAAGACTCTTGATGTAGATTATCTGGATCAATTTGAGAATCTTTCTCCCACATTGCCTGGATTTTTTCAAGATCAATTATCATAAGACATTTATTGGATGTAGAGGTTTGTCGTTTCTATCTAGTATATTATACATCATATATTTAAATTTGACTTCTGCAGTCACATATCGAATATCTTCAGGAGTAGAATCAAATTGAATAGTTGTTAATGAGTATGGAAATAAACCTTTGAATTTTACTTTAAAATTATTTACCTCTGTATTTGTAAGAACATAAAGTGTTCCATCAGAGTAAATATTCATCTCACTCCTAAACACGTCTGGATAATATTTTTTAATGTCTTTTTGATTTTGCAAGTTGTAAATCTCACTTAAAGATTCTGGAAATCCAAGACCTCTCATCCAGTTCTGAACTTCCATAAAATTCTCAAGATTCTCATCTACCATAAATCGAAGAGTTAAATCTTCAAATTGCATCATATCTCCAGGAACTGGAATCTTCCTGAGATAGTTTGGTTGTTCTGTCGTTCCTAACTCTATTCCTGGAATGTTTGCAGAATTAGCAAAAAATGCAACCTTGGGTGCTCTATTGAGTACAAACTTGTATCCAAGAGGTGACAAAAAATTCCTATTTTGTATCTGTCTTTTAAACAGATTATTAGTTTCTGCCATGTTTATGTTTTAAAATTATTTATCTAATAACCATAAAAAAAGGGATCCCGAAGGATCCCCAAGAAATATGTGAACTGTGATCACATGAGGTTCTGAACTTTGACTCTTCTGTAGTAACGGTTTGCGTTAACAGTAAGTGCGCCGAGACCAGCGGTTGTGCCTTCAGCGAAGGGGTTAGCAACAAGACCGTAACGAGTCTTAAAGCCAATCTTGGGCTGGAAGGTGTTCTCTCCAACGGCACGAACCATCTGGAGGGGAACATAGGGGCAGTAGAAGAGACCTGCGTCATAGGGGGAAGAACCCTTATAACCAACAACGTAGTACTGGTTAGCAGCAACGTTTGCAGCATAAGGATCGATGTAGACGCGGAACTTGCCGAGGAGTACACCAGCAAAGGTGTTACCAGTGTCATCTACATTGAGGTTTGCATTTAGTGCAGGGGTGTAATCAAGTACACCAGCCATGCTTAGTGCGGAAGCAACGTCTGCGGAGCAGAGAATTACGTTGCCCTTCCCTCTACGAGTTCTTTGTGC
>MDTC01204445.1_pt1 | contig 16295 bp, 13 predicted proteins | sample 811181 | NCBI WGS metagenome assembly MDTC01 (sample SAMN05326644, study PRJNA326480) | marine metagenome | isolation source: seawater | place: Pacific Ocean: North | collected 2011
TCAGAAATTTCTTTCATTTTACCGTCTCCGGCATCTTGTTTTAAAACCCAAGATTGTTTGACTATCATATATAATAGGCCAATAAGCGCCAATATAATTGGCAAATAAATTATCATTGATTCCATAATTACGTATGCATTTTTGTTATACAAGGTGGCAAATATAAATAAAAACTGAATATTTGTACAAAAAACAATAATCATTATCAACTCATAGATATTTAGTTTAATAAATATTAACTGAATCTGGCTTAATCCAAAAAACATTTTATTTTAAAACATTTAATAAAGGAAAACAAAGATTTATAGAGATGTATTAACTTGCACATGTGAAAAAAAAATTGAAAATCAAAAAAGAAAATCGTAGTTGGCTTGATAGATTAAAAATTAATAAAGCTTTTCTAATAGCAGGGCCGTGTAGCGCAGAAACAGAAGAACAAGTTTTGAGTACTGCAAAGTCTATAAATAATCTTAAACCTAATTTTTTCCGTGCGGGTATTTGGAAACCTCGAACACGACCTGGAGGATTTGAAGGAGTCGGAGAAATAGGCCTGCCTTGGCTGCAAAAAATACAGAAAAATTTTGGACTGAAAGTTGCCACAGAAGTAGGCAATGCAAATCATGTAGAAAAAGCCTTAAATCATAATATTGATCTATTATGGATTGGAGCGAGAACAACAGTTAATCCATTTGCAGTTCAAGAAATTGCAGAGGCACTTAAAGGAACAGATAAAATAGTTCTCATCAAGAATCCAGTCAATCCTGATTTAGGCTTATGGTTAGGGGGAATAGAACGAATTAAATCTGCTGGCATTAAAAATATCGGAGCTATACACCGAGGCTTTTCAAGTTATGATGCACTATATTACAGGAACAAACCAGAATGGCACATCACAATAGAACTAAAAAAAGAGTTTCCTAATCTACCCCTAATTATAGATCCATCTCATATTTGTGGCCGTAGAGACGCAATATTTGAAACTTCACAGACAGGGTTAGATTTAAATTACGATGGACTAATGATTGAAAGCCATATGAAACCTATAGAAGCTTGGAGTGATTCAAAACAACAAATTACACCCTTAGAACTAGCCGACTTGATAGATAAAATTGTAATCCCACAAGCAACTAGTCACAAAAAAACATTTCAACTAAAACTCGATGTTTATAGAAATGAATTAGATATTCTAGACAGTAATTTGATAGAACTACTAAATGATAGAATGTCAATATCAGAGCTGATTGGAAATATGAAACGAAAAGAAAATGTGGCGATTCTTCAAAGTGATAGATGGGGTGAAATTTTACCAATATTAATTAATGAAGCTGAAAAAAAAGGCCTAAACCAAGAGTTTATAAAAGAAATATTCAAAAGAATCCACGTGGAATCAATTAAAATTCAAAGAAAAAAATGATTAAGACTTTAAATTAAAAAAGTCAGGAATACCAAGCTTCAACTTCCTCCAACTTTAAAGACGGTATAGCTAATTTATTCTTTTTCCTAAAACCGTTTAGTATTTGATGTACTTTAGTAATCTTATGTGATCTAAGGCTTTCGGGACTTTCAAATCCGGCTTCAATAACAATATTCGACCAAGGTGATGGAATACCGATGGCTTCAAAATCAGATGATTTCACAGTAGAATTAAACTTTTCAGGACGCATCTGAGGAAAAAATAAGACATCCTGAATAGAAGATTGATTGGTTATAAGCATAGCTAAGCGATCAATCCCTATTCCCATTCCAGAGCATAAAGGCATGCCATACTCCATGGCTCTTAGAAAATCTTGATCTATAAACATTGCTTCATCATCTCCTTTTGCAGATAACTGAAGTTGCTGTTCAAATCTTTCTTTCTGATCAATAGGATCATTTAACTCACTGTAGGCATTTGCTATTTCTTTTCCATTAATCATCAACTCGAAACGCTCTGTCAGACTAGGATTATCACGGTGAACTTTACATAATGGAGACATCTCTATAGGGTAATCTGTTATAAAAGTTGGCTGAATATAATGCTCTTCACATTTTTCTCCAAAAATCTCATCTATCAGCTTACCTTTTCCCATACTTGAATCGGTTGGTATATTTAGTTTGGAACAGGCCTCTCTCAACTGAACTTCGTCCATTCCTGAAATATCAAATCCAGTATGAGTTTTAATAGCATCTGTCATAGTTACTCTTAAAAAAGGCGCTTTGAGGCTAATCCGATTTTTTCCAACAATTATATCAGTAGTTTTATTAACATCCAAAGCTACTCTTTCAATCATTTCTTCTGTAAAATCCATCATCCAATGATAATCTTTATAAGCCACATAAATTTCTAACATTGTAAATTCAGGATTGTGAGTTCTGTCCATTCCTTCATTCCTAAAAGCTTTTGCAAACTCATATACACCATCAAATCCACCGACAATCAATCGCTTTAAATACAGCTCATTGGCAATTCGAAGATATAAAGGAATATCCAGGGAGTTATGATGAGAAATAAATGGCCGTGCAGATGCTCCACCAGGGATTTGTTGGAGAATAGGAGTCTCGACCTCTAAATATTCATGCTCATTAAAAAAATTTCGCATGCTGTTTATAATCTTTGAACGCTTCACAAAGGTTCCTTTCACACCTTTATTAACAACTAAGTCCACATAGCGTTGCCTGTAGCGAAGTTCTGGATCAGAAAAAGAGTCATATACATTCCCCTCGTCATCTGTTTTGACAACTGGAAGAGGTTTTAATGATTTAGCTAGAATAGTGAAACTTTTAACCATAACTGATATTTCTCCCACCTGTGTTTTAAAAAGATTTCCTTCAATTCCAATAAAATCACCTATGTCCAATAATTTTTTGAATACGTTGTTGTACATGGTTTTGTCTTCTTCAGGACAAATTTCATCACGATTAAAATATAATTGAATTCTTCCCTGAGCATCTTGAAGTTCTGCAAAAGATGCTTTCCCCATAATGCGACGACTCATTAACCTACCTGCCATAGATACTTCTCTTCCATCTTCATATTTCTCAATAACAGTCTTGGTATGAGAATTAACCGGAAATGTAGCAGCTGGATAAGGGTCAATACCTAAATCTCTTAATTTAGTTAAGGATTCTCTGCGTCCTTTTTCTTGTTCTGAAATTAATCTGCTCATACTCTAAAATTTCAGCAAATATACCAAACTTTCAAGAGATAAATATTTTAACTTGCATGTTGTAAAATAATTTTTAAAAAATGTTTAACCTATGAAAGAATTAATCGTTGGATTTGGAAATCAATTAAGGCATGCACTTGAAATTGGAGAAGAGAGTTCTTTAAAAAAATCAAAAAAACCTATAACAAATGTATTTATTACTGGTCTTGGAGGTTCTGGGATTGGTGGGACTATTGTTGCTGAGTTAGCGGCAAAACATTGTTCTGTTCCTATTTTGACAAATAAAGGTTACCATTTACCTAACTATGTTAATGAAAAGACCCTAGTGATTTGTTCCTCATTTTCTGGAAATACAGAAGAAACTTTAGAGGCATTTAATGAAGCAAGAAAAACGGGAGCTGAAATAATTTGTGTTAGCTCTGGAGGAAGTTTGATAGATTTGGCTAAAGAATATCAATTGAATTATATACAACTGCCGAGCGCAAAATCACCTCGTGCAATGATGGGTTATTCTGTTACTCAACTTTTTTACTCTCTTGAACACTATGGACTAATTAGTGATTTTTTCAAGTCTCAGATATCTAAAGCTGCAGACTTGATTGATTTTCACCAAGAAGAAATTCAATCAGATGCAATTAAAATAGCTAGTAAGCTAGAAGGAAAAATACCTATCATCTATGCTTGTGACGGTTTTGAAGGAATGGCAGTAAGATTTCGTCAACAACTAAACGAAAATTCAAAAATGTTGGCTTGGCATGGTATAATTCCTGAAATGAACCATAATGAACTAGTAGGTTGGAGATCTAAAAACGAAAAACTAGCTGTTATTTTCTTCAAAAATAACTCTGATTACATTCGCAATCAAAAAAGAATCCAGATCAATAAAAAAGTCGTTTCGAAATATTCTTCATCAGTAATAGAATACTCTTCTAAAGGCGAATCTATGATTGAAAAAACTTTCTTTTTGATAAATGTTGGCGACCATACTTCCTTCCTCCTTTCTCAAAGAAATGGGATTGATGCAGAAGAAATTGATGTAATTAATAAATTAAAAGAAGCCCTCGATAAATTTTAAATTAAAACCTGTAGAGTTATTTTTTTATTAATTTAATTATTAAACTATTGATCTATTTATGCAAGAAGTAGAATTTATAGATTTAGGGATGATTGACTTTCAGAAAGCTTGGGACTTTCAGGAGGCGTTATTTCAAAAAATCATTGATCTTAAACGTGCAAATAGAAAACTACACTCATCTGAAAACTCACTTCAAAAGACAAAGAGCAAGCTAATTTTTTGTGAACACCAACATGTCTTTACATTAGGGAAAAGTGGCAAACAAAATCACTTATTAATTAATGAGCAACAGCTAAGAGCAAAAGGGGCAAGCTTTTATAAAACTAACAGAGGAGGTGATATAACATACCACGGACCGGGACAATTAGTCTGCTACCCAATTTTTGATTTAGATAATTTCTTTACTGACATTCATAAATATCTTCGATATCTTGAAGAGGCTGTTATTCTCACTTTAAAAGATTATGATTTAATTGGGGGTCGTATTCAAGGGGCAACAGGTGTCTGGCTAGATTGGAATAATTCTCGAGCAAGAAAAATCTGTGCTTTAGGAGTTCGCTCAAGTCGCTGGGTAACAATGCACGGTTTTGCTTTCAATATCAATTCAGACTTAGATTTTTTCACTAATATAGTGCCCTGTGGGATTAAGGACAAAGCTGTTACTTCCCTAGAAAAAGAATTAGGAGAGCCAAAAGAAATGATTGAAGTAAAAGAAAAATTAAAGTTTCACCTCTCTCATCTTTTTAAGATACAATTGATATAATTTTATAACGGATTAACCTAAAACTAGATTTCTCAATTATAGAGTAAATTTTTCACTGTATAAAATATGATTAATCTATATTTACATAATATGAAATATATTAATCATTCACTCAAAACTCTCCTAATTGCATTTATTTTTTTAAATCTATACATTATCCTGTCAGGGAAAAACTATATTTATAAAGCAATAAAAATAGGTTATCTAAATGGAAATATTACTGCAACAATAGAAGACATAGACTTTTTTGATACACGCATCATTGCATCTGAAAAAAAAGAACCATGGCCAATTGCTAAAGATTATAACCAAAAAGAACTAGATGAAAACTTTAGAATCATGCTAGAAAAAAATGAATCAATAGCCCTAGCCGTGATTCAAAATGACAGTTTAATATATGAGGAATATTGGGGAATAGGATCTAGAACCTCAAGAACTAATTCGTTTTCAATGGGGAAATCTGTGGTAAGCATCTTAATTGGAATTGCAATCGATGAAGGTTTAATCGAAAATATCGACCAAAAAATGATTGATTTTATTCCTGAATATAATCGGGAAGGTCAACACTATAACAAGGAAGTAACCATCAAACACTTACTCACTATGTCTTCTGGTATTGACTGGGATGAAGATTATTACAATCCGTTTGGGATTACAGCAAATGCTTACTTTACCTCAGAATTAACTAAGCTAATGTTGAGTATAGATTTTATTGAGGAACCAGGTAAATCTTACAAATATAAAAGTGGAAACACACAAGTACTAGCTATGATATTAGAAAGAGTTACCGGGAAAAATTTGAGCGAATATACCTCAGAAAAGTTATGGAGTCCTCTAGGAGCTGAAGATGATGCAGAGTGGATGCTAGACAAAAAGGAAGGAGTGGAAAAAGCATATTGTTGCCTAAATTCAAATGCGCTAGACTTTTCTCGTCTTGGACAATTGTATATTGATAATGGACGTTGGAAAGGGCAACAACTAGTTGATTCTTCTTATGTTAAGAATTCTCTTAAAAGTGACTTGGAAAAATTTTATGGCTATTCGTGGTGGCTTTTCGAAACAGAATACAAATATCCTGTTTTTTGTATGCGAGGAGTAAATGGCCAGTATGTAATATCAGTACCCAAACTTGATATGGTTGCTACTCGGTTGGGCCACAAAGAAGAAAATTACGATTCGGAGTCAATATCAGATATGAAATTCTACATTGAACAAATTATTAGACATTTCGATATTTCAAATACTGAATAATATTTAAGTATATGGATTAATCTTAGTCTCATGAAAATTATGTAATAAATTTACATTACATGTAAAAATGTATTATTAATACTGCAAACATATTTTTAAAAACTTAAAGTATTCGATTGATAATAAAACCTTCTATAACTCAATGAAAATTAAGGATACTAATTTTTCGATTAACTTATTTTGTAATTTTTTATATTATTGAGGTCAAACATGAATACTAGCAACTTACCTATTCTGAGTGTCAAAAACCTATCGATTGGTTTTAATAATCAACTAAGAAATCAAAAAGTTCTAGATTCTTTAAATTTAACAGTTAGTGAAGGAGAAACTCTAGCTTTAGTTGGAGAATCTGGATCAGGTAAATCTTTAACCGGACTAGCCATAATGGGACTTGTTAAAAAAAGTTCATTGTTTAATGTTACCGGAGAGATTTGGTTTGGCCACCAAGATGATAGACAGGCAATTCATCGCCTTAGCGAAAAAAAAATGGAATCGATTCGAGCAAAACAAATAGCCATGGTGTTTCAAGAGCCCATGACAGCTCTTAATCCCTCAATGACATGCGGGAACCAATTATCTGAAACCATAAATCATCATTTTAAATTATCAAAGAGTAGAAATAAAAAAAAGTGTCTGAAACTACTTCAAGAAGTTGAATTAAAAGACCCAAACCGAATCTATAAAGCTTATCCCCACCAGCTTTCTGGAGGACAAAAACAGCGTGTCATGATTGCTATTGCACTTTCTTGTAGCCCTAAACTTCTAATCGCTGATGAGCCCACAACAGCATTAGATGTTACTGTTCAAAAAGAAATTCTATCTCTTATCACAAAGCTCCAAAAAAAAAAGAAAATGGCCTCTCTATTAATTAGTCATGATCTTGAGTTAGTACGAAGTTATTCCAATAGAATAGGAGTCATCAAACTTGGAGTTTTAGTAGAGTTAAAAGAAACCACTGAGCTTTTTTCATTTCCCCGTCACCCATATACAAAAGCTCTTTTAGCATGTCGACCTAGATTTAAGAAAAGTTTAAAAAAACTGCCTGTAGTGAATGACTTCTTGGAGACTATGGACTTTGATTTAGAAAAATTTTATTCAGATCAAGAAATTAGTATTTACGAAACCAAGAAAAAAAGAAAAAAATTTTATGAAAAACCTGCTATACTAGAACTAAATAATATATTTAAAAGCTATATAACCAAAAAATTATTTGGAGAAAGACACGAAATTAATGCATTACAAGGTATTAGTTTAAGTTTATTTAAAGGAGAAACACTTGGAGTCGTCGGAGAATCTGGTTGTGGGAAAAGTACACTGAGTAAATGCATAATACAACTTGAAAATCAAGATGCTGGAGAAATTATTTTCTTTAAAAAAAAGATTGAAAGATTATCTAAGAAAGAGTTATTAAATTACAGGAAATCAGTACAAATGATTTTTCAAGATTCTGCAAGTGCTCTGAATCCAAAAATAAAGATTGGGAATATGCTTACTGAAGTAATGCAAACGCACAAAATAGGAAAATCAAATAAGGATAGAGAGAAAATTGCAATCGCTTTGCTTGAAAAGGTTGGTTTAGAAGAAAATCATATAAATCGATTCCCTCACGAATTTTCTGGAGGGCAAAAACAAAGAATAGGTATTGCAAGAGCATTAGCAGTTGAACCAAAAGTAATCATATGCGATGAATCTGTTTCAGCATTGGATGTATCGGTTCAAGCCCAAGTATTAAACCTTTTAAATGAAATTAAAGTTGAGTTTTCAATCAGTTACCTCTTTATATCACATGACCTGAATATAGTTAAACATTTTTGTGATCGGATTGTGGTTCTAAAAAATGGAATTATTGAAGAAGAAGGATATCCAGAAGAATTATTTACCAACGCAAAATCTGCATATACTAGAAAACTTATCGACTCTATACCTGGACGTAAATGAGCTATTTATATAGATTCAAATCCTTTTATTACACGCTTTTGAAAAAATATCATTACTCCAACCCCCAAGGTGATTGCTGAATCAGCAACATTAAAAACTGGTCTAAAAAAAACAAAGTAATCTCCACCAAATAATGGAATCCAATCAGGAAGATAACCTTTGAAAAATGGAAAATAAAACATGTCGACTACACGCCCAAAAAAAAGTGATGAATAACCACCTGATATAGGAAGAAAAGAGGCAATTTGGTTAAAACTTTCAGAAAAAATATATCCATATAATACTCCGTCAATTATATTTCCAATTGCACCTGCTAGAATTAGAGATAAACATATGACCAAGATACCATCACCATTTTTCTTTATTAATTTATGTAAATAAGAAATCATGAAAGCAACAAAAACAATTCTAAATAAGCTAAGTGCTAATTTACCCCAATATCCTCCTAACTCAATCCCAAAAGCCATTCCGTTATTCTCAGTAAAATGAATATAAAACCAATCAAAAATATGATATTCTTCCCCCAAGTACATATGAGTTTTTACCCATATTTTCAATACTTGATCTGCAATTAGAACGAGTAAAACAATACAAATTGATTTTTTCAAACTGCTCTATTTGTTTCTATTTTGCATTTGCTTTGCCTCGATACTAAGGGTGGCATGAGGGACCAATTTAAGACGCTCTTTATTGATAAGTTTACCTGTCACCCTGCAGATTCCATAGGTTTTATTCTCAATTCGAATCAATGCATTTCGAAGATCTCTAATAAACTTTTCTTGACGTTGAGCCAATAGTGAGTTGGACTCCTTGGAAAGAGTTTCTGAGCCTTCTTCAAAGGCTTTGAATGAAGAATAAGTATCGTTAGTTCCATTTCCTCCACCTAGTGTAATTGAATCACGAAGACGCACTAAATCTCTATTAGCTGAATCAATTTTACCTATAATTAGGTCTTTAAATTCGGCTAAATCTTTATCTGAATATCTTTTACTAACTTCCATTTTAAGTTCAAATTTAGAAAGGTTTTTCCTATTTACTTAAAGCAATATAGGTTATTATCTCGTCAAATTCAACGAGAACAGAATTATTTGGCTTATCCTCACAAATATTTAATTTATCTGCGAGTGTTTCATTACAAATATATGAGTTGTTAGAAAACAGAGCTGCTCTAATTTTTTCGTTATCAAAAATATTAATATGTACTCTATCAGTAACTTTAAAACCAGATTCTTTTCGAATATTTTGAATTCGATTTACTAACTCTCTTGCAATACCCTCCTCAATTAAAGCATCATTCATACTTATATCTAATGCAACGGTCATCTCATTATTATTAGCAACCAATAAGCCAGGTATATCTTGTGAACTAATAAACACATCGTCTAGGATAATCTCTACTTCTTCACCCCCCAGTGATATTAGACATGATTGATTTTTTTCTAAATATTTTATATCTGCTTGTGTGAAAGTCTTAATTGCTAACGAAATAGCCTTCATTTTATTACCAAACTTAGGACCCAAGGTTTTAAAGTTAGCCTTAATTTCCTTGACAAGCAACGGAGATTCCTCTGAAATAAACTCTAATTCTTTCACATTAACTTCAGAAAGAACTAGTTCTTTCATAGCAATAAGATCAGCTTTAATTTTAACATCTGAAACGGGTACCATTATTTTTTGTAGAGGCTGTCTTACCCTAATTTTCTCTTTCTTTCTTAAAGACAAAACCATGGAAGTAATATTTTGTGCTAGACGCATCCGATTCTCTAGACCAAGATCGATATATAAGTCATTAGAACTAGGGAAAGATGTCAAATGAACAGATTCTTCTTTGGGAAGAGCGGTTAAATTAACCATATCTAAATATAATCTATCTGTAAAAAAAGGAGCAATAGGAGAAGACATTTTAGCAATTTCAACCAGGCAAGTAAACAAGGTTTGATATGCAGAAATTTTATCTGTTGCATATTCTCCTTTCCAAAAACGTCTTCGGCATAATCTCACATACCAATTACTCAAATTTTCAGTTACGAATTCTTGAAGAAGTCTTCCTGCTCTAGTCGGTTCATAGTTATCATAGGCTATGTCTACACGTTTCATAAGTGAGTTTAATTCAGATAAAATCCACCTATCAATCTCTGGACGATCTAATAAGGGTATTTCTGATTCTTCAAAAGAAAAATCATCCAAGTTGGCATACAAGCTAAAAAAGGAATATGTGTTATAAAGTGTTCCAAAGAATTTTCTCTGCACTTCTGTTATTCCATCAACGTCAAACTTTAGGTTGTCCCATGGTTGAGCATTTGTAATCATATACCATCGAGTGGCATCAGGGCCATATGAATCTAGAGTTTCAAATGGATCTATTGCATTACCTAATCGTTTGGACATCTTTTGTCCGGTCTTATCTAAAACTAGACCATTGGATATAACATTTTTGTATGCAATAGAATCAAAACACATAGAAGAAATTGCGTGAAGAGTGAAAAACCAGCCCCGAGTTTGATCTACTCCTTCTGCAATAAAATCTGCGGGAAATGAGGTGTTTTTATCAATCCAATCTTTATTCTCAAAGGGGTAGTGAAATTGAGCATATGGCATTGATCCCGAGTCGAACCAAACATCAATTAAATCTGACTCTCGATGCATGGCTTTTCCAGAAGGTGCACACAAAATAATCTGATCCATATAATTTTTGTGTAAATCTATTTTATTGTAATTATCCTTGGACATATTTCCGGGCTCAAAATTTTCAAGAGGGTTCTTGTCCATAATTCCTTTTGATACAGAATACTCGCAGGCATTGTATAATTCAGAAGCTGATCCAATACAAATTCTTTCATCACCTTCTTCAGTAGACCAAATTGGAATTGGTATACCCCAATAACGAGACCTAGAAAGGTTCCAATCATTGAGGTTAACAAGCCAATTACCAAATCTTCCAGTTCCTGTAGATGACGGTTTCCAATTAATTGATTGATTCAATTTAATCATACGGTTTTTCATCTGTGTAGATTTTATGAACCAAGAGTCTAATGGATAATATAGAACCGGTTTATCTGTTCTCCAACAATGAGGGTAAGAGTGCTCATATTTCTCAACCTTAAATGCTTTATTTTCCTCTTTCAATTGAATAACAATTTCGACATCTACCGATCGCTCTGGGGCTTCTCCTTTGACATAATATTCATTTTTTACATACATTCCTGATAGCCGACCCATTTCAGGGACAAATCTTCCTTGTAAATCTACTAGCGGACGAGGATTCCCTTGCTCGTCTAAAACAAGCATGCCAGGTATATTGAAAGCTTTAGCTACAAGTGCGTCATCAGATCCGAATGTTGGAGCGCAATGAACGATTCCAGTTCCGTCATCTGTAGTAACAAAATCCCCAGTAATAACCTGAAAGGCATTTTTGACATCTTTATAAGGTTGAGCGTAAGAAAGTAATTGTTCATATCTAGCGCCTACTAATTCTTTTCCCTTAAATTCATCTAAAATCCAGTAAGGAATTTGTTTTAAACCATGTTCATAGGCATCGAAGTCTAATAGAGAATCTACTTCTGTATATTTTTCAGAAAGTTGTTTGGAAACAAGTGACTTAGCCAAAACAATATTTATAAGTTGTCCTGAATATTGATTAAATGTTTTCACCAAAACATAATCTATTTCAGCCCCAACACAAAGGGCAGTATTAGATGGAAGTGTCCAAGGAGTAGTTGTCCATGCAATAAAATGAAGCTCACCAGAGCAATCTTTAAGCGAAGATATACCAAGGGATTCTTTTTTGACTTTAAACATAGCCACAGCACTTGTATCTTTAACATTCTTATAACAACCTGGTTGGTTTAATTCATGAGAACTTAATCCAGTCCCGGCCGCAGGAGAATAAGGCTGAATCGTATATCCTTTATATATAAGATTTTTTTTATAAAGGTCGGAAAGTAGATACCAAACAGACTCCATATACTTACTATCGTATGTAACGTAAGGGTCTTTCATATTTACCCAATAACCCATTTTCTCTGTAAGTTTATTCCAGACATCAGTATATCTCATCACAGTTTCTCGACAAGCCTTGTTGTAATCGCTCACAGAAATTTTTTTTCCTATATCCTCCTTTGAAATACCTAACTCTTTTTCAACACTCAATTCTACTGGAAGACCGTGAGTATCCCATCCTGCTTTTCGTTTGACTTGAAAGCCCTTGAGTGTTTTGTAACGACAAAATATATCTTTGATGCTTCGAGCCATAACATGATGGATACCGGGCATACCATTGGCGGAAGGTGGGCCCTCAAAAAAAACATATGGCTTAGCTCCTTCTCGACTAGAAATACTCTTTTCAAAAATCTTATTTCTTTTCCAATTCGCTAAAACTTCTTGAGCAATAATTGGTAAATTCAACCCTCTATATTCTGGATAATTCTTCATCTATATAATTTCCTAGACAATAATAATTTGAGAACTTTACTATTTAACTCCAAAATAAATTGGAGAAATAAGTATGGGTAAATGTAGGTCAATAGTAACAATTATGCAATGTAAAAATCATCGTGAATACCAAGATAAAATAAAAGAGAATTACTTTTATTTTTTTACCCAAAATAAATATTGTGTATCGTTGAATGAATTGAGGCTTAGAAGATACATTCCTAATGGAATATTATGGGTTTCTATGCTCAAAGGCTTGTCTGCAAAGATATCATTATAAGACTTAGAAAAAACAACTGAACCCATTATATTTTGACATTTTACTTCTAGCTCTCGAATATCAATATCACTTAAAATATTTATTTGATTTTTCCCTGGATTGGGATAAATAAATAGCTGATTTATTTTTTTTTGCTGGATTGATAGGTACTCACAAGATTCATCGTCTTGAGTGTATATTGGGGAAAAATTAATCGCAGAAGAATCGGTGCAGCCAAAATATATACAATTTCCATCTGTTCCCAATTGATTTACTATGACTAATCCTGTTCCGTTAAATTCACCAGAACATGTCTCACAAAGAGCCGGGTCGGGGAAAGTACATTCCTCTGAATCAGTAGCTTCAATATTGTAATTGCAAGCCATTGGCTCCATGCAGCCTAAGACTTCTAATTCGTCACAAGTCTCATCCGAATCTGTATCGTTGACACAAAACCCGAAGCAGTCATAAAAGGCTTCGGGATACTCACAAGAGCCGTCATCTGTGGTTGAATCTTCGATATAGTTGCAGGCAGATAGGGAGGTACAGCCATAAATATCACCAGAACAGATGTAGTTAAAAGTTCCAGATGATACCAACCTTAAACCATTTGTCATGAATAATAAACTTTCAATATTTACTAAAAAAACATCTACTCCATCAACAATTTGCAGGCTAATTATATCACCATCTATGGCTCCATCTAAACTATCAGTAATTACATCATCTCCCCAAAGCGCCATTGATTGCATGCCGTTATTCAAACTATCACTAGCTAGGTAACAAGAACCAATAACTAAACCTGAAGAGGTTTGAGCTACCATATATGGGTTAGAAGCAGTTAGATTGGCGGATTGAATAAAGTTTTCTTGAAATAATAATGTCATATTAGAACCCGTAGACTGACCTCCGTAAACTTGAGGCAAAATACATTCTTGAGCAAGATTATTAAAAGACAAAAGAAAAAGCAAACTAAATAAAATATTCTTCATATATTATAAAATTTACATGCAATTTAAATAATTTTACCTATGATGCCTAATAAAAATTGACTTCAGCATTTAAACTAAAATTAAAATTTATAATGAGATCCAATGCCAATTATGGTTTCATGGTCGGGTGAATTTCTATTAAGTTCTCTTTGTTTTCTGACAAAAAACTTCATTCTAAATTGGGAGGAGATATAAATGACTAGACCAAAAGTGCTCCTTTGCTTATCCATTAAAATTGAATTTTGTGCATCCCAAAATAATTCTTGATTTATAAATGGAGATACCGATGAATTCCTCCAAGCTAAACCCCATTTTGCTCTAAAATAATATTTTTCAAGAAAATTTTGCTCATTCCATGACTTTTGCACTCGAATGCGCTGTTCAACAAACAAAATCTTTTTGTACGCATTAAACTCAGATTTGAGGTCTAGTCCTAGTCTTGCATACCTATCATTATCAACATTTTGTGTATGCCTCAGATTTATTGCTAAAACATGTCTTTTATGGAGTTTATATTCATATGAAAGATTGGTAAAACTTTTTTTATATAAACTTATACTGTCTGCCCACCTAATTTGCTCTTCAATCACAAATTTACCATTTTTGCTTACTTTTTTACTAAATTTTATGGAGCCCCATAGTTCTAGATCATTCTCTTGAGCAAAGATTGAAAATGAAAGACAGAATAAAAAAAGAAATAGAAGACTATTCTTCATCATGCAATTGATTGGTTCCCCATTCAACCTCAGTTAGATCAGCCTTGAAGAAAATAGTAATGGTAGCAATGTCTTTCAAAAAATCAATCTTGCCAATTTGGATTTTAACAATATCCAGCCCTGTTCTATCTCGCAAATCCTTAATCATTTCAAGACGTCTGTCTAGCTTAATTAGATCAATTCTTTCATAAATAATGTTTTTGCTTTGAACTTCATTATTAAACAGAAGTTTTTCAAAACTAAGCGTCAACAACATAACAGCTGAGTTTACAAACATAAGTTCAGCCCAAGATATTTTTTTATTAGCCAGAGAATTAATCATGGCTAGTCCAATAACAATAAAAAGATATGTCATCTCCTTTATAGGAATTGGTTCAGTCCGATAACGGAGTATCCCGAAAACAGCAAATAATCCGAGAGCAAAACCTAATTCCATAGGGACTTTCCTGAGCAAAAAGCAAATAAAAAAAGTGAGCATGTTGAATACAAAAAAAGTAAACAGATAATCTTTTCTACGATTAGCTGCAAAATATAGCACTCGAATTATTATAAACGTAAAAGAAAAGTCAATCAAAAACCTTGTTATAAGCTTTATCATATCCTTTTGGTTGATAAATTCAACATCTAAAAATTCCATATTGGGTTGATTTTGTTAATTTTTAATAATCTCGATTTAAAACGATTATACTTTAATCTTGGATCAAGCAAAATACTTCCGACACAATATTTACTAACACGTAGTGTCCGAATTCCTCTTGAGCGAAGTAATCGACTCATTAAGGTGAATCTGTTCAAATAACTTTGTTTGATTTCAATAATCACTTGATCTTTAAATTTCACTTTCTTTTGCCCATTCATAAATTGTATATTTAAGTCTATAGTTACTCTTTCTTCTGCTGATTTGTGTACCAGAGTAATTCTTTGAAAGCTGTTCTCTAAGCAAATAAATAGATCAATTGGGTTTTCAGGGATCCAAAGGCTTAAGAACTTTTTTTGATCTTCATCCATGTAATCTTTGGGCTCTGAAGTCATTCTTTTTTTATTAGTTTTATTCTTATGTTTGAGTTTAACTTCCAAAAAAGATAAAGCAGAATCCAAATAAGTCCTAAAACGAACCTTATGTCTTTTAGGCTTTTCTTGATGATGGTCACTATAATACCTTCTATGATGAGTATCTAGGTAATTTGTGTGGTATGAAGCTATTCTTTTTCCCTTTATTTCAAGAATTAAATAATCAGTCGATAAGTCTACAAGAATATCCTCAAGTTCAGCTTGAGAAATAAGATATTTAGTATCTGTTCTGCTTAACAATTTAACCCTATCCATTTGGGTTAAATTAATAGGGCTAAAATGATTAAGTTTTGAAGCTAATCCCATAATCATAGGTAATTAAATTTAATACATTTTTTTTAAATACCAAATATAATTTTTACATGTTACTGATAAGAAAATCTTTAATTTTTGATTGTCTTTAAATATTGCCTTGCAATGCACTACATTTATAAAGTATAATCTTATAATTAGCATTTTAAGATATTTTATTTTAATCTTCCGCTAAAGTCACTAAACCCTTGTTGAGTAATTTATTGATTATCATCATTTTGTGTTTGAGAAATCTGTCATTTGTAAAGTTACCTGAATAAAAGCCCTCTTCTTTTGCATTATTAATAGTAATTTTAAATACAACATTTCCATCATGATTTATTTTCGACTTTCCGATCTAA
>MDTC01007174.1_pt1 | contig 16294 bp, 8 predicted proteins | sample 811181 | NCBI WGS metagenome assembly MDTC01 (sample SAMN05326644, study PRJNA326480) | marine metagenome | isolation source: seawater | place: Pacific Ocean: North | collected 2011
AATCCATTCAATCAGATAATGATGTAATGATGGAATCTATTGTCGATGTTATAGCATTGACTTCTTTTCGTTCTGGAGATACTGAATATTGGAATCATTGTGCAGATAAAGTCGGCCCCGACCCCCTTTCAGTTGTAATGAGAACAGAAGCATGGAAAGCCCCACCTCTTGACCAATCAATTGAATCATCGAGAATTGAATCAGGAATAATGCACTTAGAATTACAGGGTGAAGTGGTATTAGATACACTAAAATGGATGTTGGTCAAACAATTGGCAGAAACAGGAGATTTATCGACAGCTACAGAATTGGTCTTAGAAACCAGTATTGACGATGACCTAACATTCATTCAAGCATCTGCATTAGCAGGTGAAAATGAGTTGCTAATTTCCCGATTAATCGATAAAGCACCTGACTGTTCTTTGATTACATGGTCTGAGATTGTAGTCGATTCCAAACACCCCCAATCAATTCGTTTTGAATGCGCTAAACTCATTGCAAAAGAAAAATGCATGATTCCGGATGATGTTTTGGAAGCTACCATAGAAATCCTTTCGATTCAAGTGGACATATATTCTCTATCGTTAATTTTGTCTAGTTCAAACATTCAAGGGTCACAGAATCCATATTCAGTTTTGCTTTGTAGTGCACTTGCACCAGCAAATATCGGCGTACAAGCACTTGATTGGCTTAGAGAAGAAAGATCAGCGGCTCACGATTCAATTGATTCACAAAATCCTCCCGAATTCTTGAGCGCTCATGAAGCAGCACTAATTCGATTATTGGATGGCACACGGTCTAATCTCGATGAAATATTGGGCAGACTCCCTGAGACAGGTTCTGATGTATTGAAAGAAGCACGAAGAGCATTAATGGATGATGGTGATGGATTAGTTAGTGAAAAACGAATTGACGTATTGGAGCAATCAATCGTAGAGGCGAACCTTTCACTTCTAGAAACATCATTGTTTCAAGCAATTGTGAATTTGCTAAGAATGAATAGAGTAAATAACGAAATCCAAATGAGTGATATAACACGAAAAAAACAGGCGTCTCATTTATTGGACTCAATTATCAAAACATCCTTTTCAGCAATTTTCCTCGACCAAATCCACTCACTTCTACTTGAGCACGAAGCAACATCTCCAGCATTTGTCTCTTGGCTTCAAGAGAATAGGCCAGGTTCAGAATGGGCTCCAGTTGCAAATGCAGCAATAAATATTGGAAAGAATCGACATCTTGAAGCTGCTCGATTATACAAGCAAGCTGCGCCTCGATTCCAAGCAGAACCGCATAGTAATTTTGAAATTGCTACACAATTATACCGAAAATCGTTGATTGGTTTTGCACAAGCGACCAGGTGGTCTGAAGCTGTAGATTTGTTGGAAAGCCATGCAGAACTTGCTACAACCATTACATCACGTTTCAAATTATATCTACAAGTATCCCATTCCTTTGAACAACAACAAGATCGCCGTTCAAGAAGATCATCCATTCGAGATATTCCTAGGAAGATGATACTCAATTTTGCAAATGAGAAAATCCCATTTGTTCCTAAGACTGAAGATGATTCAGATAATTCCAAACACAGGGAGAGGAATAGAAGAAAAGAGGATTTGATTGAATCTCTAATGAATTATCCAGTAAAACGAAATCTTCCCACAGAACCGTTTGTTGGCCGAGTTAGAGCAGCATTAAATCACATAAGAGAACAAAACAAATCAGGTAGAACAAGGGTCGAAAATCGTTTCCGTGATGCAATAAAGGAGCAAGAATCACAATTAGAATTGTTGAGGATAGCAAACGAGGTTGCAGGAGAAGATCCAGTAAGAGCACTAGGGATGTTAGAACATGCTGTTGCTGCTTGTAATTACCTAAGTAGAATGGAAAAAGCACGATTAATAGCGGCAATGACTGCACTTTATCGCCAACATGAAAATAATATTCCTATCAAATCAAGACGTGTTTTCAATTCTGTAAATCTTGCACCCTTAGCGGTCATAGATACGAATCTTCTTCTCGATGCCCTTTCGGCAGAAATACTTCGAAAAATGGCAATTGAACGAAATGCATTGATCAATCCAAACTCATCACTTCGATTTCACCACATTCTTCGCCATTCGCGTTCTGATAATGGCATTCGAACATTTGTTCCTTCTACGGCAAAAGAGGAATTCCGATCCAAGATTACAAAAAATAATACAGAATTTTCCCCAGACCGTGCTCTTTCTTTATTCAGAGATAGCAATCACCCAATAAATCTAGAATCATATCATGAAACAATTACGCCAGAAGTGCTAGAAAAAATGCACACAAATATCCTATCTTCTTTCCAAGATTGGGAACCGGAAAATAATTCAGAATTCCTCCAAGAAGTCGAAGAGCAACAAGTTGCAGTTGAAAATTTCATTACATCACATAGTGAAATCTACCAAAGAGTAACGAATTACAAGGCGCAAAGAGGAGCCGCAGAAAAACGAACAGAATTTGAAGGTGCAAGCATCTATCCTGAGAAAGGAGATTTGGAAATTATGCGAACTGCTGCTTATTTGGCCGCATCCAACTATCCAAGCATAGGCTCGGTAATCGTTGCAACACGTGACTCTGACTTCACCTTACTCGCTAGAGCATTGGAGGAGACTTTGGGTGTTGGAGTAGCAAAGAACGCATCCGAATTAGCTCAGTGGTTGTGATTATGGCAAGGATAGATTATACTGCCTCTGAAGATGCTGATCTTCTGTCTCTTATTGGAAAAATACATCCAACAGCATCCAAAAACTCTCTTCGTAAAATGATTGATTCTGGAAGAGTGTTGTTGGATGATGAAATTTGTAGAGTGGCCAAATCCCAAGTAACAGAGGGCCAAAAAATCACCATACTTCCAAAGAAGGACGGAGACCCCCCTCGTAAATTAAAGCGAAATTTAGCCAAGGATCCCGATATATTATACGAAGATCAAAATGTAATTGTAGTGAGTAAACCGGTTGGATTGTTATCCGTATCAACTGATTCAGGAAATGAAAAAGACACTATGCATTCTCGAGTTTTTGAATGGGTTAAGGGTAGAGAAAAAGGAAGAATATTCATTGTACATCGTCTTGATAGGGAAACATCTGGATGTATGCTATTCGCCAAAGATGTCCATACTAAAGATATGTTACAAGAGCAATTTTTCAATCGTTCAGTGGAACGAAAATATCATGCAGTTTTAGAGGGCACTTTAGCTGAAAAAAGTGGAACTTGCATTAATTGGATTCAACAGAGTAAAGATTTGAGAGTGCGAATCGTCCCATCAGCAAATTCAAAGGATTCGAAAGAAGCAATTACGCATTGGGAAATTGAAGAAATTGTAGAAAATAGAACTCTTGTTTGTTTGTCGATTGAGACTGGGAGAAGGGCGCAAATACGGTTACAAATGAGCGCTTTAGGTGCACCAGTCTCTGGAGATACGATGTATGGAAAAGGAAGAAATTCAGCAGGTAGGCTATGTCTTCACGCATCATCCCTTAGATTCGTTCATCCAAATGGCGAACAGATGCAAATCAATTCTCCTCTCCCGTCAATTTTTAGAAGAATTTTGAAAAATGGTTGAATATTTTTCATCACTATAATCAGAGATAGGAATTCCTGATGGGGCTTTCATCTAGGTGGAAAAAGGAGTAGGTGGCCCACCAAGTAATGGTATCCAGAGCATCAACTAGATTACTAGTTCCGCTTCTTTGCTCTCCGTAATCTTTCTCAGTTGTATCCATCCAGTCGACCATCTCATCAACTGTATCACAAGTTTGGTGGTAGCACCAATAGCCATCGACAAGTCCACCGAAGCCCATTGTAACGGTCCCTAAGTTATCTTGGAATGTAGCGTGATCCGATCGTGCAGTGGTATCTTCATAGACGATTATCTCAGGACGATCTTTTTCCAACCAATCATCAACCTTCCAAGTATCTGCATCGTAACCAGTTCCGATGAGTGGAGCCATTTGTTCTTCTACACCCATAGCATCTGAACCAATCCACATTGCAAGCCCAACCATTTCAGGTTGATTCATGACATCATGATCTAAACTTGGACCAATGTATACGCGCATGGGCCAAACTTCCTCATCTTTCGGATATCCATCTGGGTCGACTTCTGGTTGAGGGTCACAATTTCCATCCCCACCTCCATGACCATCTCCGCAAGGTGCGCCACCTCCACCTGGCCAGTTAACACCAGCCATATCCAGGTTAACGTAATTCGTGACTTCGACATCAGGGTTGTCTTCTTTTACCCATTCATCTGTCCAATAATCGCTTCCTCTCTTACCGCCTTCTTCGCCTGACCATAGACAAAATACCATTGTATTTCGAGTAGGATAATTTGCCATCGCTCGAGCAACTTCGAGAACCATACTTGTTCCAGCTGTATTATCATAAGCACCTACTCGAGTTCCATATGTTCGTCCAAAAATGTGTGGATCTAACATCGCAGCGTTTACTGGTGGAGCAATATCAAAATGAGCACCAAAAACCATCCATTTGTTAGGATCAACTTCCCCATATCTGTAACCACATACATTGTATGCTTCAGGATTTACAGCACCAGTCTCCGTTGATTCGTAAACAAATCGCTGGGTGATAACCTCCAAACCAAAATCTTCCATTTGTCCGATGAGGTATAGCGCTGCATCTTCGTAGGCTGCATTCCCTTGACCTGCCCATCGATCGAGATAGCCGACAGCATTGTCAGCGAGATCTGTTGGATCAAATGTCTCATCAGTTATGTGGCTGATGTAATTGAAAACGTTTAGTCCATTGACAAATCCAGTAGAATGTCTACCACCTAGAGTTTCAGTGAATGCGGCCTTCATGGGGCGATTGATAGGTATCTTCAATGCAATCGCTCCCTCAGAACTGACGTTTGATGATACAATGGTATCCAAGGAGCCATTTTCTGCAGTTACTCTTTGGATACTTGGATTATTTGATAATTCGAAAGCGCCTCGTTCATACCAAGTTCTCCAAGATTCATTTATTTCTCTAATTGGCCAATTTTCTCGACCGTAATCCCCAATCAAGATTATTGCGGTATCTGTTCTAGGTGGAGCTAGTATCGATAACAATACTGATTCTCCCGTTTTGATATCAATAACAGTGGAATTTTGAATAAAACCAGTATCGGGGTTCTGGATCAAGTATGGCACAAATGCTGACAGGTCTGCCTCAGCACTGATAGTAATTCCCTGAAATACTCCGCCAGTCCATACTGCAGGTGTTATCTCAGCATCATCAGAAGAAGGACCCTCGTCACCCTTTCCAAAACATCCAGACAAGGGGGCAAAAACCATCAATAAAATGATGAGAATTGCCGTCCCATATCTCGAGTGCATACCCATCCGAATCATCAATAGCAGTTCAAATCAACGGTTTTGGGCATCTTCTATCTTTTTTGTTGAAAGATTCACTAATACATCACCCAAGGCATAAAATGCACCACATAGTAATGGTGGATTCCAGGCAGTTAAACCAGTCCATGGTACATTAGATGCCCACTCCCAAGTACCTAACCAAGTGCCCCATAATTCCATTCCCAAAGCCAACCAACCCATTACTGCATAGAGCATTGGAGCAGGGCCCCAACGGACAAAACCAAACATAATGATCAACAAAAAAATACCTGAAGTATCAACTCCTGAATATGCCATTAAAGCGGTTAGCGGAATAAATGGCAAAACAATCCAACTTGCAATCTTTCTTCCAGGTGGCAACTTTGCTGCAATTCGCCGACCTAGATCAAAAAGGAACCAATGCCCTACTGGAACATATAGTGGCATTAACTGTCTTTGATATTCGTAAATTAACCAAACTTCACTGAAGAACAATTCCATTGGAGTAGCAAATGCTAGCACAACCAACATCTCAACCCGTTCCTTTTTTTCAGCTTGATTGAAGAGAAAAATAAACAACCCAATGCACCAAATGTTTACTGGCCATTCTGAAAAATAGTATGAGATTGGTAACCCCAATGTAATGGTAAAGGCATAGAGAAATTCTCTGCGATAATTCTGAATCATACTAAATCCTCATTCTATGAACAGAGAACAACAAGTAAGACTTCCATCTGCTTGCATGATTTCGCTCATTTCTACAAGAATCGGTTCAAAGCCAGCATCTTCGATTTTTTGTTTGGTTATTGGAAAACCAGCACTCACCAAAATTTTCCCATTTTCTAAAGCAATTGTATTGGAAGCATACGTTTCGTTTTGAGGCGTCCAAATTATTTCATCGAACCCATCAACCTGTTCTGCCGTCAAGTGACCTTCTGCAGCAATCAGCACCCCATTTTTAGGAACAGAACAGACCGTCGTTAGATGTAAGGTAGAACTAGGAACATCGATCACTTGTACTGAATAGCCAAATGATTTAGCAATTTCAGATAATTCTCGAATCCCTACGTCGTTGGTTCTAGTGGAACGGCCAATCAGAAAACCGTCCCCAGTAAACACAATATCACCGCCATCCATTTTTGCTTCAGGAGACAATAATTTGATTTCAAAGTCATTAGCTAATCTTTCTGAAATTGTATGAACTTCATTTTCTCTTGAAGGATGGCCAGGCCTACATATGGCTGCAAGGCCATCAAAAATAACTGCAGTATCTTCTACAAAACAGCAATCAGGATGACCAATTAATTCATCCAAAATTTCTACTTGAACTCCTGCTTGTTGTAATGCATTAATGTATCCAGCATGTTGTATTTTTGCAATATTTACATTTGGAGTTCTAGTCCCGAAAAATGTCGAAACTGCATCATCAAAATCAGAAGAAATGTTTCGAACGAGGGCTTTTTTCCTTGAATGGTCAAACACTCCAGGCATTAACAAGGCCCCCTACCCTTGAACCCAACAAAGCCGCTATTATGCTTGTCCGCTAGTTACCATTTTTGTAGCAATTACAATCCCAATGCCGTATAGAACAAGGGTGGCAAAAACCCCGCCCCCCAAAGCTGGCCAAAAGTCCCAACCTCTTCGCATCAATTGAGGGAAAACAACAAACAATGTTAACGATGGAAGCACAAGATATAGTATACTTTCAGAGTAAGCAATGAGATCTTCAGATTGCATGCCATCTCTGTTCAAAATAATTAGTGAAATTATACTCATTAGAGGCAATGAGATAACCATGGCACCGAAAACAACTGAGCGTTTTGCTAACTCTGAAGCTCCAACAATTAAACCCCCAGAAATCAGACCCTTGAGTAGCAAATCAACCCAAATCATACCGTTGAGTATGCAAGACGGACTGAAAGCATACTGTCAGAGAGTGTCTTCGCCACCAATAGGCATTATACTCAAATTTCCCCCAGACCCTCGTAGTGCAGCACCCTCGGATAATGTTGCAAATATACCAATGTCTGCAATATTATGCGACAATCCAAACCAAGGTCTGCCGTGTTGATCTACTGACATATCTAGGAAGTCACCCAATCCTCCACATCTATTGTATCCACATCCAGATTCAGTATCTAGTGGATTTCCTGGCTCATTGATTTGCACTGTGGTCATCAATGGATTTTCGTTAAATGCATCCGTGATAATAGTCATGTAACCATTCCAAGTATCATTTCCACTATCTCCAACGTATCCAAATGCAACTTTACCGGCAGCACCTGCAGTTACAACCGGAAATCCAGTTCCAACGAGACCAGCAGGGGGTGCAATCATCATTGCCTCACTCCAAGTCCCTCCTTCATCGCGAGAGTATGCATAGTAAGGCATGTTGTCCAATCCATTCCACATTGCATGGACATTCCCCTCATCATCTACTGCGACCTGAGCCTCTTCACCATTCCAAGTATCTGCAGTTCCTGTTTCGTCTGTTGGCAATGGATGTTCAGTCCAAGTTAGACCCCCATTACTGCTTCTGTAAATCGAATAACCATCCCCATTACACCCCATGTTGCCCCTGTAGAGATTTCCATTCACTCCTCCTTCTATGTGGGCAGTAAGTCCACCGCTTTGACAATCAATTGGGGCCCCTGAGACTTCCGGACTCCAAGTTCTTCCACCATCAAAACTCGTCGAGCAAAGAGGATGAGGAGCATTACCATTTACACAAAATGACCATGTCGTTGCATACCCTGGGGCAGGGAGTAGAGCAGAACCTATTGTTTGGTGATCTTGAACGGAATATATCGAGGTAGCTAACTGTCCATCTTGCCATGAGTTTCCTTCATCATCAGAGAACTCAACAGTCATTCCAAGGAGTGCATGCATATCGAATTTCATTATTCGATCAGTCCATTTATCCACGTATATGTATGGATCATTACTATTTGGAACAGGAAGAGGGGGATTGTACACATTCTCACATGAATAATCTGAAAGTGATTTCATTTCTATCAATCCAGAGCATTGCACAACAGCAGTAGATCCAGAGGGTCCATTACCCCAACTTGACATGTATATATTATCCATCGAAGTAATACCAATTGTCGGCTCAAAAGTACTCATTCCAATTCCGTAATACGATCCCTGTGTCCAAAATGGAATGTTTTCTCCAGTTAGATTAGCAGTAATATTTGCTTGTTGAACAGCTGATGTGTTTTGTGCATCGATTCCACCAGAGTAATGATACCATGTTGTTTCAGGGATTGGTTTGTCGAAATTAAATGGAGACACTTCTTCTTCAGGAATTTCTTCTTCTTCTCCAAAGCAACCACTCAAACTTCCACCTAACATCAATAGAGTCAGTAAGATGGCGGAGCCAATTCTCATTCCAATCGTTTTCTGGGAGGGGCGGTGCCCCTTCAACCTCATGGTTTGAGAATAATGGTGCAGAGGACAGGATTTGAACCTGCGAAGCACTACGCACTAGGACCTCATCCTAGCCCCTTTGACCAACTCGGGTACCTCTGCTTGGAACAATCGACCAAACTTATTCACATGAATCCATCGCAATGCGTTGAATCAACCTAGTCTAGCTCTTTGATGGCGTTGTGCATCAACAGCACAAATTGCTGCCATTCGAACCACATCACTAACTCCATCACCACGTTGTAACACTTGCACTGGTTTCGCCATTCCTTCGAGAATAGGTCCTGTTGCTTCAGCGCCACCTAGGCGTTGAAGTAACTTGTATCCAATATTTGCAGCCGCTAAATTCGGGCAAATCAGAACATTTGCAGGGCCATTGAAAGTCATGAAGGGATATTCATCCTGTATATCTCCAACAAGTGCTGTATCTGCTTGCATAGGCCCATCGATAATCAAACTCGGATCTCTTTCTCTTACAATTTTAATTGCATCTTCAATTCTAGTGCTTCGGTATTCCTTTGAAGATCCAAAATTAGAGAAAGATAGCATTGCAACAACTGGTTTAACTCCAAATCGGCGTGCCATCTTTGCCGTTTCTATTGCTATTTCAGCAAGTGTTTGCGAATCGGGATAGATGTTGATGGTAGCATCGCCAATAAACAACAACTGTCCCTTTATTGTCATCATATACATGCCCACCAATCGTTCTACTTCTGGAGCAGTTCCTATGGTGTGTAAGCAAGGACGTAAAATGTCTGGATAGTGGCGATCAATCCCACCTACAAGCCCATCAGCATCATCCAATGCTACCATCATGGAACCAAAGTAAGTTCTAGATCTAAGCATTCGTACCGCATCTGCTCTAGTAACTCCCTTCCTAGCTCGTTCTTCACTGAGTACATCAGAATAGATTCCCTTTCTTCTAGGGTCATCTCTAACATCAATTATTTCACATTCAAATTCAAGCCCCAGTCGTTCTTTGTGGTCTTGTATTGTGCTTTCTCTTCCAAGAAGAATGGGCGAACAAATTCCTTCACGAATACATTCTGCCGCCGCTTTAACCACTGTTGGATGATCACCTTCAGTGAATACAATTCGCTTAATATCTGATTTGGCTTGATTCATCACACCCCGCATCAAACTTCTTGTGAGCCCCAATCTACCTTCCAAGGTTCTTCGATAATCATCTAGATTGAATTCATCAACTGAAATTTCGGCAACCCCTTCCTTTACAGCAGCATCAGCTACTGCGCTTGCTTCCCAAATCAATACTCTTTCATCGAACGGTTTTGGGATCAGATATTCTGGTCCAAATTGTAAACTTTGACCACCATACGCGGCAGCGACATGGTCTGGTACTGTTTCTTTTGCTAATGCAGCAATTGCATGTGTAGCTGCCATTTTCATTTTTTCAGTGATTTCTTTTGCTCGAACATCAAGAGCACCACGGAATATGTATGGAAATCCAAGAACATTATTGATCTGATTGGGATAATCCGAACGCCCTGTTGCCATTACTGCATCTGGTCTTACGGCCGCAACATCTTCTGGCATAATTTCAGGCGTAGGATTTGCAAGAGCGAATACCAACGGATTCTCGGCCATACTGGAAATCATTGATTTTGATACAAGTCCCCCTTTGGATAGGCCCAAGAAGACATCAGCATCCTTGATTGCATCACCAACGGTTCCCTCTGGAATATCTAATGCGAATCGAGCTTTATATTCATTCAAATCGCCTGCTTTCTCTCTTTTTTTGGTCATTATTCCACCAGAATCACACATAATTAGATTCTCAGGTTTTACTCCTAATCGGATATAGTGACTAGCACAAGAAATAGCACTAGCGCCGGCACCCAAAACAACAATCTTGACCTCAGAAATTTTCTTGTTTACTACTTCGAGACCATTCAATAATGCGGCACCTGAAATTATTGCAGTTCCATGTTGGTCATCATGCATTACAGGAATGTCTAGTTCTTCGATTAATCTTCTTTCAATTTCGAAACATTCTGGGGCTTTGAGATCCTCGAGATTAATCCCCCCAAAAGTAGGTGCAATATTTTTCACAGTTCTAACAAATTCGTCAATATCCTCAACATCTAATTCGATATCGAATACGTCAATATCTGCGAATGCCTTGAACAACAATCCCTTACCTTCCATCACTGGCTTCCCTGCGAGTGCGCCAATATTTCCAAGCCCCAGAACCGCAGTCCCATTACTTATGACTGCAACTAAATTCCCCTTTGCAGTATACTTGTATGCATTGGAAGGGTCTTTTTCAATTTCCAAACAAGGAAATGCTACACCTGGAGAGTATGCCAAAGACAATTCTCTTTGTGTGGAATGTGGTTTTGTAGGGATTACTGTAAGTTTCCCTGGAGGTGATGATTCGTGGTATTCAAGCGAATCCCGTTTGAGTAAGTCGTCCTTCCCCATCGGTTCATGGGCGCACCCACCCTGTTTTGGGTTTTCCTACATCTTTTGCATGAAGTGCCATTCCTCAAAGAAACGCCATTTATCCAAATCTATGTCGGATTCATTCAAACCACACATCGGTCTGACCTAGAATATGCGCCGAACTCGAATTGTGGCCACAATCGGACCAGCATCGTGTGACGACGAGTCTTTGCGAACAATGATTCAGGCAGGGCTTGATGTTGCTAGGTTGAATTATAGCCACGGAGAAGATGAATGGCGAGCAGAAGTAGTACATCGCATTCGTCGAATAGCTGGTGAATATGGTATTCACATTGGAATTATGGCAGATTTGCCGGGCCCAAAACTTCGTTTAGGCCGCTTTGAAGGAACCCATATCCTCCCAAATGAGGGTACTGTTTCCTTGCGCTGTGGTGAAGAAGAGGGACTTGCAGATTCATCATCACTACCCGTAGAATACGAAGGCTTAGCATCAGAAATACAGCCAGGAGATCCAGTTTTGTTATCTGATGGGTTAATTCAGTTAGAAGTGATTGATTGCAGCGGATCAATCGTGAATTGCAAAATTATCGAAGGCGGCCCTATTACCCAACGCAAAGGAATCAATGTCCCAGGAACAGTCGTCAAATTACCAGCTGTCGGTCCAAGAGATGAAGAAGCACTTCGACATGCAATTGAATTAGATGTTGAATTCATAGCAGTGTCTTACGTTAGGAATGAGGGAGACATAACCCCAGCACGCCGAATCTTAGATGAAATGGGTTCTGCGGCATGGATTGTTTCGAAAATTGAACACCCATCTGCTCTTGATTCATTGGACGGCATCATCGAAGCCAGTGATGCAGTAATGGTTGCTAGAGGCGATTTAGGTGTTGAAATTCCTCCTGAAGACGTCCCGATGGCGCAAGAAAGAATTGTTCAAAGTGCTAGAACACGAGGTCTACCTGTAATTGTAGCAACGCAAATGTTGGAATCAATGGTTACTAATTCTCGTCCTACACGAGCTGAAGTAGCAGACGTGGCTAATGCGATTCGTCATGGAGCAACTGCAGTCATGTTGTCTGCCGAAACAGCATCTGGAGCACATCCAGTTGAATCGTTGTTGACGATGTTACGAATTACCCGTAGAGCAGACCAAGAGTGGGATGGCCTAACAATTCCCACCGATGCTAAACTCTTGCTTACCAGGGCTGTTGCCCATGCAGGTGTTACATTGGCGGATTTATCGAGCGCAGATCGCATTTTGGTTGCAACTCAACACGGCAATGCAGCACGACTTGTGTCAGCACATTCTACATCAATTCCGATTACAGCGGTTACGAACAATCCTAGTGTAGCGAGGAGAGTAATGTTGCTTCCTGGAGTTGATGCAGTTGTTTGTGAAGAGTTGGATAGAGGAAGTTCAACGATGAGATTGGCTATTAAGACGATTTTTGATAATGGTAGATTGAATGAAAACGACCGAGTAGTGGCTATCAGCGGGTCCCCAAAAGCGATGACTGACCCAACATCAACGGCCCGCCTCTACCGGGTTGGAGAAGATGGGTCAGTGGCTGGAGATGAATAGATCACAAGAAAAACCATCATTTTCTAATGAATCATATTGTAGACATGTGATAGTGCCTTTCAAATGCAATTGCGTTAGCATGTGACACATGAATAGTGCGAACGCGGGCAATCGCCCCCTTCGTCTCCGGGCCTTATCCTTGGTTTTTCTAATGCTATTCTGCAGTCTTTCTGCTTTTACAATGTCTCCCGCAATCGCCCATCCTTCCAATGTATCAGAATGGCCAATGTCGGGCTCAAATGATTCTGGATGGGTATTGATTGAAGCTACTGGGGCAGACCCTGATTCGAATACAATGGCTACTGGAGACATGTTTGTCAATTTTGCACCAGGTGCTGAAATATCCAATTTAACATTTGAAATTCAGGTCAATGGATCTGATGGAGTATGGGTAACTGAACCTCAGTTAACAATGATGGATACCCAAACATCAGTATTTGATTGGAGAACTTACGGAGATTTTGGACGGACTTTAGATTTCATGAACGGTGACCCCCACTCAAGTCGGCTGAATCCCACAACTGATACGGGAGCATCATACATTTTACCAGCAGGAGCTAGCATTACCGATTTGGTCATCGAAGCCCTTCGTCCAGCAGATCCATTGGTTTCTTTCGAGAAATTAGATTTCGATATTGTAGCATGGGCAATTCATCCTTCAGATCACCGGATGTACATAGCCACAACAAATCAATTGCTTACAGTGGATGCAAACAACGATCCTTGGGTTGTTGATGTTTTAGAAGATATAGAACCCACAGCTCTTGCTTTGGATGAGGTAAATGGCCGCTTACTGCTTGCAACAGCAGATGATACAATTCATTCATTTTCTCTTGATGATTTTACAGATTTAGGCCCCCTCCCGCCCCACGGATTTGATCCAGTGACGGCAATGAAAGTAGATTCATCAGGCATCATTCATGCAACAACAGATTGTCACTTATACATCGAAAACCAGTCAGGTTGGCAAGACATTCCAATTTCTACATCTTCAGGTCAAGGTGTCCAAGGCCCCTGTGCGGGTCAATCAGAAGAAGTTGTAATTCCCACAGACATTCATTTTGTAGGAAATGAGATTTTTATTGGAACTGAAGAACATGGAATTACCATTTGGGATGGCTCAAGCTACACTCATTGGGACACTCAAAATGCATTAACAAGCGACTCAATCCTTCAATTCGAACAAAGTGGCAATATTCTCATGGTTGCTACTGCTGATGCAGGAATTATGCGTCGAGATGTAAGTACCAATTCATGGCTAGCATCTTGGTCAAGTCAGAATTGGCTTTCAGGTGATGAAGTACAATCGCTAAGCGTTACAGATGATTGGATACATATTCTTGCTAACGACGTCTTGCATGTTTACAATGCTACATCTGTGGTATTTACCAGTACGATTTCTTCAACAAATTTTGGGATTTCAGATCCTTCATCCTTGATTCCATGGATGGCTGGCGGACTTCGGGGACCAACCAATGAATCTATTCTACTGGTTGGCTCTTCAGGTGCGGCTTCGATGATTGAAACTACAGATGTTCCTTCTGTGTATTCCCCACGTATTTTTGCCAATTCACCCAGTTCTGAAGAGATGTTTAGTATCACTCGCTTGGGAGATATTTACTGGATTGGGGGCTCTGATTGGATAGACAGATATGACAGTACAATCAACCAATGGATACAACCCATTTCTACTGGTGAGGAAGGTCTAGCAATTACCACAGATGGCTTGAACATCTATCTTGGAACACCAGATTCTGGAATGATGGTATTCGATCAAAACGGGACACTATTGCGTTCCATAGATGAAACAACAACACCATCCATTGCATTTGATGGAATCAGGGACCTATCATACGACCAATATACTGATTCTTTGGTACTTGCTCATGGGCAACGAGGAGTTACTGTGTGGAATATATCTACAGATACCACTACCGAGTTCAACACTGAATCAGCAGGTACAACAGAACTTGATGCAAATGACGTAGAAGATGTTGCTACTAGGGCAGGAATTGCATACCTTAGTTCAGGCGATGACGGAGTTCTCCGCATTGATTTAACGACAAATACAGTACTTACTCCATGGCAATCTTTGGGAGCAGATGCCCTAGATTTCGCTCCTATTGCTAGTGACGGCTCAACAGTTTGGTTAGGATTATCTGGATTTGGGGTTTTGGTATATGACCGAGTTAGTGGAGAAATTCTTGACCGTTGGGTTCCTTCTGGAGGAAACCAACCAGGCCAAGGATCTGCAATGCAGTCAGATTACGTTATCAGTCTCGAATATGATCCATATGGTGGTGTTTTAGTTGGTACTGCATTCGGATTAGAACGATTCACAAACGGGCAAGGCCAATCAGTTTCACAAACAGGTAGATTTGATCCCCGTGTATTCTATGATACAGATTCAGATTCAAATAGCATCTGGGCTGCTACAGATCGAGGTTTGTGTCGTTATACATGGCAATTCCAACGAGATGATTGTTGGGATGATGACGATGATATCCCCGATGATGCACGCTCAGTCAGGATAATTTCTCCTACTAGGGTTTTAGTTGGAACTGAAAATGGTGCAGCTGTTTGGGATGTTACAAATGAAGAAGTGATTGAAGTTTGGGAAGCCGGTGAAGAAACCAATAACGCAAAAGTTGTAGTCCACAACGATGTTGCTTACGTGGGTTTTGATGGAGCTGGAATTCAACGTTATGACTTAGTGAATAATGACTGGCTGACTCCATGGGATCAAGCTTCTAATGCCTTGGACAGCGACGGAGTCACCTCACTTGCTCTTATTTCGAACAGTCACAGATTATGGGCTGGAGGAGATTTCGGACTTGCTGAATTTGATCTAATCAATGGAACAGTTCTTCGAAATTGGGATAGAGGAACCAACTCTGGCGGACTCTCTTTATCTTCATACGATCCTATGCACATCACGATTCACAACAACATCCTTCATTATGCTCAGCAGCAGAACTACCAACAGTCTCGTGATTTAATTTTCAGAGTTGATCTAAACAACAATACAAGCCTCTCACGATTGGATGTCGGAGATAGAATTGGAACATCAGGAATCACGAACAGTCTCGGAATGGTAGGCGACGAACTTTGGGTAGGCGTGACTCCTAGTCAGTGGTGGACTGGTGTAGGAGCAGTTGTTAGATGGAATGTATCCAATGGTTCTTGGGCCGATACATTAGAATCTACAGGCTCCATTGAAAGAGTGAATGCTCAATACCTTGGCGATTGTTTCCCGTTAGATCCGGCAGATTGTGAATTATGGGTTGCTTATGGCGAAAATTACCTACGTAGATTCAATGCAAACAACATGACATTACTCGGTTCGTGGGATGATGTTGAAGGAAGAATTCGAGGAATGGTAGAATGGGATGGAAACTATCTATTCGCATCTTTGAATGGTATTCTTCGTTTTGATCCTACAAACAATACTTGGCTTACAAGTTGGACTCCAAGTAATGGTGGAATGCCC